>TARA_R110000765_G_scaffold31125_1_pt1 | contig 33938 bp, 63 predicted proteins | sample TARA_R110000765 | Tara Oceans TARA_R110000765 (sample SAMEA4398168) | marine metagenome | biome: Polar Biome; feature: [MES] marine water layer (ENVO:01000295) within the mesopelagic zone...; material: water (ENVO:00002006), including particulate matter (ENVO:01000060) such as...... | reverse complement strand
CTCATTCTGGAAAAATGACTGCTCGCGCTTGATTTTCCCTTGGATTTCCAGCATACCGTTTTTGTGCTTATTACCGATTTTCTGCATCAAAAGATCATGGGCCTCTTTCCCCATCCTAGAACTTTCTTTATAGCCGAATTCGTTCTTCCCCATCTTCTCTTCGTGAACCTGTTCGATCAATTGCCTCTGGCCTTTAGACCTTTCCGTGTATTCCGTACCCCACCGCTTGGTAGAGTCTTGGATTTTCGCAATACTGCTTTTAACCTTCAATCGGTTTTCAGAAACATCCCGTACCGTCTTGTCTTCCATTTTCGCCAACATTTCTACGCTGGAGATTTTCTTATTAGATTCTCCGGCTTTGAAAGCGTTTTGAAGGGAATCCCTTTGAATGGTCTGGGAGTGCTTTAATTCAGCAATATCTACATTCCCGTACTGTTCGGCCTCTTGAAGCTCCGTTTTTTGTTTTCCTACGAGCCGTTGCATATTGATTTTGTGGCTTGCCAAATTACCAGCCTGCCCGTCCTTAAATGTATGCTCCCAAGACTGCATATTCTCTTTACTACCCTGAACATACTTTACACTATCAAACGCGGCCCGACTTTTTTCTGAAAGCTGTGATTTTTCGTGACCATGAACGAGTCCAAGATTTTTTGTTTTCTCGGAGGACATGAACTTGTACTTCTTCTCTTCAGCAGTTAGAGTCGTACCCAGCCTAATTCCAAGTCCCTCCTCTTTCTTTAAAAGTAGAAGTTTTTTGAGTTCGGCGTTTTCTGTGGCCCTTTGGTTCATCCCTTGAATCCTCAACTTATTACTCTGGGCAGAGCTTTCTATAGTTGCTTTCTTCAGGGCATTAACAGCATCAGATTGGGTCATGGATTGATATAACCCTGGCCTTGGATTATCGCCCTCCAACATAGCCCCCCTGTCTCCAGGTCTCGTCCCGCTCATAAGTTCGGCAATACCTTGTCTTTTCTTTTGATCTTGATGTTTCTTCATAGCCGCCATCATGTAGGGGCTAAAAGCATCAGAAAACGCGCTCAGACCACTCTTCGGAGCAACGTATGGAGTAAACCTAGATTGAGCCTGTCTATTCTGCCCTTGCTGTGGAGCAGTTCCTCCACCAGCACCAGTTACGGGAACAACTTCAATACCCATTTAGAACCTCGGAGTAATTGACCATATCATAGCCAGTTTCATGTGTAACTACAGCATCAGGCATAACCTTCTTAACCTCGTCTGCCATAAACCCAATTTCCCTAATATTGCTCCATATATAGCTGAATTCGTATAACTTAATTCCTTCCATAAACTCGCCTATCATCTTGATTCCGTTCTTCAATCTCTTGTCGGAGAAGGCCATAATCGCTGCCCCACCCAATGATCCAAGTGCGCCCATCGTGCCAGCAGATCGTTGCGCCGCAGCAGATTGTTGTGCGCCATAAGCGTTCACCTGTCCTGCATAATTATTCGCTACTGCGCCCTGATAATCTGGAGCATTGATTCCGGTCTGTGGAACCGCACCAAACTGAGGTACTTGAACCTGTCCAGTACCAAGAAGTGAAGCCACATCATTAAGGGGGACGTTCCTGAGAAATGATCGCTCTTGAATATCCTGATTTCTCCCAGCATTCGCCATTTGAGCTTGCGCCCCACCCTCGTTGAACTGTTGCGCTCTCTGCTGGTTGCCGAAAGTCAACCCTTGCATCGTTGAATCATTTCTGGCGTTTCCGTAAGCGTCATTCTTAGCTCTATTGAAATTCCCGAATTCGCGGTCATAGGCTTGCGTTCCAGAAAAAATGCCCTGATTCGCTAGGTTCTGGGTTAAGTCTGATTGCTGTTGATTGAATTGCGGATCTAAACGGCTGGTATGCTTATTGTAAATAGCATCGTCCATCTGCTGTCCACCACCGAAAAATCCACTAAAGCCGGAAGTGTCGACTTGATCTTGTCTGGCTTGAATGCCGTTTAGGTCGAAAGGCGTTCCTGTAGTTTCCCCCACCCTCCCTATCTGACCTTCCGCTAAAAGATTAAGGTCACGGCCTACACGCTGCTCGGAGTCAAAAGCTTGTTGCGGGACAGGATTAAGAGAAGTCGTAGCTGTGGCCCCGTAAAGATCTTCGGTTCCTGGTATCAGATACTCGTCATATTTCCTGCTTCCAAGCGGGGTGATCTCGTTGGTACGATTTAGCCTGGCCTGTGCTACTGCTGTTTCGCGGTTTATAGTTCCCTGAGCCGCAGCAGTAGCGACTGGATCTGGTGCTGGAGGAGGGGAACCGCCCCCGCCCTTACCCATGTTGATTCTCTTTTAGATTCTGTATGCACATTTCAGCTTCCTCTTGTAATAATCCGTAAACGTAAGCATCGGCCTTACCATCCCAACCAAGCCTTACTTTCCCTTCATACTGAAAGCCAAGACTGGAAATCAGCTTCTTCACCTTCTTGTTGCTTTTTTTAATAACCGCCGTTATCCGCTTGAGCTTCAAAGTATCGAAGGGATACCTTAAAATGGCCTCCATATTGCTACGGGTGGCCCAAACAGGACTAGCGGTATAAAATGCTATTTGTATGTCAAACGGGATACCATCATGAACTCTGTAGTTATTGAAAACAGCACCCGCTACAATCTTCCCTTTACTACGCACCCCTATGGTAACAAATTTTCCGAAATCTTTCACGCAATCTATATCATATAACCCCTGCGCCACAAACCCCCCTATAAGTGCATCTTCCTCAAAAACCAACTCGCTCATAAACCCCTCCTAAATTATTGTGCCTCCCGTATCGACTTTAGCAGACGATTCAGATCTTCGTCTGGTCTTGGGTAATCCTGCATTCCCTGATTCTTTTCGTGAGCAGGCTCTTCTGGCGAATTAAGACTAGCTGATCTCATCATGGCATCCATAATCGCCAAAGTCTCACTAGGATACCCGTCCAGCTTACGCCCTGTTTCCGAGTCATGCCCATTAGCATTGATGGCGTTCATTAATGCCGTTTCATCGTCTACTATCTCCCCATCGTATATAGTGGGGATATTAGTGGTCATTCCATGATTCAGAAGATCGTCCTTCACTGTCATGGAGTATTCGCTTGCCCACCCACCAATTTCAGGTTTCCACACAAGGGGGCGTTGTTTCATTTTATTCATGTATTTTTCAGTCATATCATGCCAATCGGCTGAACCATAAAGTCCGTCTGATTCCAAGTAACTCCTGAAAAGCTAACAGCTATTCGCATTCTAATTGTGCCTGAAAATCCTACCCCATTAACAGCGAACCAGTCCCTTAAAAGAAGATCCCCGCCCTGCCAAAGTTCCGAATCCCAGGAAGCTTCATCCCAGACAGACCCGAAAACTGAAAACGATGGAACATTACCTGGGGTGCGTTCCTCAAAATCCGTCAAGACTTCAATTGCTGGCTCTACCTTACCGATAGCGTTAAGGTGGATTCTAGCGTGATGAAACTGTTTATTGACCCCAGGCATCCCAAAATCGCTCCAAGCTGGCTGGGCATCCCCCATAATTTCAGAACCATTGTCTGACGTTGTTGAGTCGAAGTGCATTATCTGTCCTTCTTTGTTCCCGAAATACAAGTCCTGCTTATAGAGCGACCATACCGCCGCATCCACCGAAGTGAATTGACACCATGAGCCGTTAAATGTATTTATAACAAGTTGGATAGATTCAAATGTTGCACCCGTATCCAGAGGAATATTGAATACTCCCAGCCCCCTCTTAGGGTAAAGTATTGGTTGCCATCCAAATTTAGATCCATGGCTGCGCGTATAGTCTCGAACAGAAGTTCGTACCTTATCCGAAATAGCCTCTTGCTGTGCGGTTCGACCTGTCAACAAGGCTTTCGACAAAGGAACAAATCCATCGTCCGTCAAGACAATTAAATCCGCACCGATTTTAAAAAAACATCTTCGTCCAATTGGCGCACCTATCTCGAACACTCCCTGTAAGGCCCATTCTGCGGCATTCGAGGGGTTGGTTCCTGCATACACAATTGCCTGACCCTCAGAGGTCAAAATAACTAGATAATCATCTAGGCCAGAACCACCGTCAAGCGTCCAAGTAGCGCAAGCCTGAATATAACCACCCTTGCTCATCAATGGTGAATAGTCGAATTCAAAAGCTTCACCCGCAATCGCGTTCACATTCAGATACCAAACTGAAGTTGAGGATGATTCCGTGAAGAATAGCCGTTCTTTGTTTTCCGTAATCTGAATAAACTTGTTAGAGCTTACAAGGCCGGTTCCTGTGATAGACGGTTCCGTCCAGCTAGTTCCATCGAAATTCTTGACCGGAGCTTGACCGTTGCACATGACCAGAAAACTACCACCACCAGTCCCGAACATAATATGTTGCCATCTAGCATTGAATAGAGTATTCCCAGCAATCGCCGAAACAGCAGAAGCAGTTGCGGATACGTCCCAAACGGTGTTAGATGAGGAACAAGCAGCGAACAATCTATTCCCGCCCACTGGCCCTGCCCACTCCATAAGGCTCTCTACGCCACCATTCAAAGCCGATGTGTGTATCCTGTATCCCTTCCTCAACGTGCAAGTGTCGGTATCGGGTATCCAATTATTGAGAATAACTGCATCCGTAGGCGGCATCTGTGAGATAGAATCCCTTGTATTTAGCCCACCCGTAGGGGAAGGAATACTCACGGCTCTTGAAACGCGCTGTTTCTGTGGATTAGGTCTTTGTGGTCTTCTCATAGATTTATCTCTTTATCTCGTTCGGCTAATTCCATCTGCAATGATTTTAACTGCCGGATCTTCTTGCTGCGTTCAATATCTTTCATATGGAAGCTGGGCATCTCGCCCTGCTCGTACAAGTCTTGTGGATTAACAATCCTCTGCTCCAGTTCGTTGAAATCCGAATATTCTGGGTATGAACTGCGTTGCCCATCACTATTTCTAATTAGGTATTCTTCGTATCTTTTCCGGTCTTCCCGTAACTTCATATCCCTCATAGCGTTAAGTATCTGATCTTTCTGGGATGGACGTTTAGAGACACCTATACTCGCAAGGTCGTACCCGCCAAACTGTTTCATTGTCATAAATTCCAGTTTCCGTCAGGAGTATTGAGAAATGGTTGGTAGTCGGTATCACCACCCATGTCAATCGTTGTTTTGGATCCGTCACGGCCCATCTGATCTACAACCTGAGTTTCGTAATCGTTAAAATCTTCAGCGTAGTCCATCCCCTTAGACTTCTTATATCTCCAGATAACCCCAAGAGTCATTAATTCCTCATCTAGTCTGCCAATATCAGAATCAACGCCCCATCGGTCTTTTCCTAAACCGCCAGCAGATTCACAGAAGAATTTAGACTTAATCTCGAACTTCCAGATATTCCCAGCCGTTGGTGCGGGTAGGGATAGCAATTGGTTTCGTTGGATGCGATATTCGGAGAATGGGCCGGTAGTTGAAGAAGCCGATAGCCCCTGCCAGTTTTGCGGTGTTAATGGGCCGAAAACAGGTCTTCTCTGGGTTTGATCCCATATCGTATCGTTAATCATATACAGATACGGGCTACTCATTCCGGTAATCGAAGCGGCAGTTATTGAGGTTATTGCCGACATAGTTCCCTGCGAGGTAGCGGCAAGGGTTGTATGTGTTACAATTTCCTTAGTATTTTGCCAGTTATAGCGTTTATTGAGGGCTTTACCCTCTTTATTCGCCATTCGGAGTAGAGTTTTTACTGTCTGGTTGTTATCGTCTATGGAGGTTAAGACTGGAAGTCCTATATCGTTACAAGCGTCTTCCAGTATAGATAGAATGCTCATCCGGTGTCACCTTTAAATTTGGGTGGAGTCTCAAAACTGTTATGTGGTGTTTCCTTTATAGTTCTTGCTTGCGCTCTTAATTCATCATTTTGTCTTTCTAGCTCTGCATTCCGTAGTTTTAAGGATTCAAGCTCTGTTTCTATGTGGTGCATTTCAGCCGCCAATTTACCTGAGTCAGCCGCCGCCGCCAAAAACTGTCTTGCCTTGTTCTGTAAACCTCTGGATCCAAAACCTACGTTTTTCAGTCCCGACTCTGAAAGTAAAGCTAGATCCTCTACAGTACGAACATTTGCTTGCTTCAGCATCTTAACTTCTGCTGGTGTAGCTGAAGGCCAATTCTCTATTCCAAGACCTTCTGCCGGAGCTTCAACGCCCTTCATAAATGCGGTGTATTGCATCTGAAAGCGGGAAATATCCTTCTCGGTTGCCCATCGAGTCGTTATTGTGTTTCCTCCTGCTGGGGTTATTTCAACCCAGACCCTATCGTCATAAACAGGTAATCCGTTGTCACCAGATTCCGCTATCTTCTTAGCCTTTTGGGAAAACTCGGCATACACGCCCCTTTCCTGCTGGGGTTGGTTCCCGTTACCTATGCTCTCAATATACTCGTTTGCTAACTTTAAATTCATCCCAGACATAAATCCTCCTTTTTATCCCGACAACGCAGGATCGTTTCTAATTTCCGCCATAACACTTGCTGCGATATGCTGCACTGAGCTTGTGCTTTTTTTCATAATCTTGTGCCAAGCATCAGAATGCTCCTGCTCTTCATACCCATTAAAACATGGTGTCCCAAGAGTAAAGTGAACAATCTTCGCGGAAGGATTTTCCGGCATTTCACCAACAAGATGATTCCATTCCTTCGGCAACTCACCGATCAATTCATCATTCTCAAGCCACTTGAACTGATGTAGTTCTAGTCCTGAAGCCCCGTTTATGTATGTAAGGCTAAGCTTCCGACACAATCGGTTGTTGAACAACATCACGCTCGACCAATTCTTCTTCTCGTATTTTGTCTGATCCTGTCCTAAGAACTTCGTTTCCGTCTTCGGGGTATAGTCGTGTTTTACAACGAATACCGCCTTTTCAGGGGAGGAACATGGATATGCTAGCAGACGATAAGGATCCTCTAGAAAAATAACGTCACAATCAACAAACAGCGAAACGCCATTATATCCAGAAAGGTATGGAGTCAAGAACCGTGTCATTGAAAACTCGGTACTCTCCTTCGGGTTCCGTTCCCGCCAATACAACTCGCTCAACTGATCCTTGCATAAGGCAATGATCTGCACCGGCTTTTTAGCCTGATCAAGTATCGACTGTACGCAAGTGTGATAAGCCGTAACCTCGTTACTATCATAACCAATGAAGATTTTAAGCATTAATTAACTCCCGTCTTAATTGATACCAAATCATCTGGATGGCTCATAAAGTGCCATTTACTTGAAAAGTATCTTGCGTCAGGATAAACACCCGATTCCTTTTCTTCTATGATTTCTAAGTCTTCCATTAATCTCTCTAATGAGATTTCAGCTTTTTCTATCTCATCTAATTTCTTTTGTTTTTTGTTCATTGGTATCGGCTCCTATTAAAATTAGCCATATTCCCATTCCCATTAGCAACAAAGCCTCTTTGCCCACCCATCTGATCTGGTTGTTGCGTAAACCCGTTACCACCAACGCCGTATATCCCTGGGTTAATCATGGCTTCGCTTCTCGCTTGCTGCATTCTCTCCAACATCATAGGGTCGGGTTGCTGCCCTGCATTCTGGAGTCCCTGCATTAACTGTTGCTGGGAAATTCCTCCAGGGTTCATGGCAGACATTCCCGCTTCCGCGCCCTGAGGGGATTGGGATGGTTGCATACTTTGATCACCCTGTGGGAGCGCACCTTGAACTTGCGCGTTAGCAAGACTCAAATCGCTGTTATTGAATTCCTGTTGTGGGCCTAAAAGGGCATCAGCTTCTCCTCGTTGCAAAGCTTCAACGATTTTAGTCATTTCCGCATCCTGCAACTGCTGTTCAAGTACTTCTGGAGTCTGGGATAGTCCGTAGCCTTCTTCACCTGTGTTGTGACTGCGTTGACCGTTGTACGCATCTATCGCATCGGTTACTCGGTCGGTATCGTTTTCACCAAAAACATCGTTATACTTTTCCTCGAAAAACCCCTCCTCATTGATAAAATCACCCTCTTCAATTTCATCATCCCCATATGTTTCAGGTTCGCCGCCTTCTTCTTCAGGATCTTCTTTATCTTCCTCATCTGGCTTCTTCCAAGTTTTAGACCCTGGTACGCTTCCTTGTTTTATAGCATTCAGTCCTTGGATTTGGGTTTGGGGTTGGTTTTGAACTAAAAGCGCGGCCTCTTCTGGCGGCATTCCATTGTTCACAAGAGTTTGTATGACGCTCTGCTTTCTATTCTCTTCGTATGTTGGCCCCTCGGCTCGCCTTAGTGCCTCCAAAACATTGTCGTATTCAGCCATTTTTAATTCCTTCCGCCCTCATATCGCGTTGTTTAAGATGATAAACAGGTTCTTTTATTTTAAACTCAAACGGGAACCTTGCGAATACTGATTTGATGCAAGTCTTCGAGTAAGTCCACTTATGAACCATTTCAGGTTGCCCCTGTAACTGTTCTCCATATAGACCTAGAATAGTTAGCCTTGGGTCTTTCACCCCTCGCTTGTAATTATCTACTATTTTGTCTAAACAAGGAACCTCAATCACAAGCTTGCCTCCTGGCTTTAAAATCTTGAACCAATGAAAAACAGCGTCTTCAGCTTCCCACAAGTGCAAATGTTCAAAAACATGGATCAACCATATCTCGTCCACCGTGTTTTCTTCATAAGGGAGATCAAGAATATTCGCCACAAGATCCGGCTTCACATCGAAAGAGGGGTACTCGTCAACATTAACGAACCCATCCCAATTCTGGCCTCCACACCCAAGATGCAACTTCAACCCCCCATCCATAGTCTCGGACGGAGGTGGTGGTGATTGCTTTATCCTTGTCTTTATTTCGCCGCTACCTCCTCCAGACCACAAGGAGCTTTTTCGCTCTTTTCTTGGGGCAACCGCGAAGATTTGATTTCTACTGCTTCCTTTATCAATTTCGACCATTGTTCCGTTATTTGTTTTGGCGCATATTTTTCCCTGATATGATCCTGAGCCTTTTGGATTCGGCCTTGAATTTCTCCCTTGTTTGCTTTGCACCATTTCAACCCCTCCTTTATGTTGCCAATATACATGAACTTATCGAACTCTTGATACGCTGGGCATGGTTCAGCTACAACGAAAATACCCTGCCGGATCGCCTCAATAATTCTATTCGCTCCCTTTGCGGAATCCATCCCGTCATTAGGAATGATAACAACGTCACACTGGGAAAAGCCCCACAATAGAGAATCGATTGAGTACGGAACCACTGGGAATGGAACGCCGTCAACGTCAAGCTTCGTACCAGCCTGAGTAATGATCATCAAGTTATGATCTCCAATGTCATTCCAAATCCTTTGAAGATGCTTGATGTTTGTGGGATGCCCGTACCACAAAAGGTTCTCAACTTCCTGTTGCTGCCAGTTGAATCGCGGTTCTTTTTCTGGGAATTCGTATGGGTCGCTAATCACGACAATAGGCTTCTCGCCCAACTCTTCACGGCATTCCTTCTTGACAATATCAGCCATTTTGCCAGTAGCCGCTACGACAATATCAGCCTTGCCAATCATGGTCTTGTAATAATTTGCCAACTCCGAATTGCCAAAATGATTATCGCAAATATCAAATATAATTACGCTACCCGCATCCTCTTCACCCGCAATCGTATGGGTAACATTTCCAATCACAAATTCAGGATCTTGAAGTTTCTTTAGAAGGTTGTATTCTTCCTTCGGGTTGAAGTGCTTGCTGAATATATAAACCCCTGGCTTTATCTCGCTGTCTGCCTTACAGATCTTAGCATCGTACCCAAGAGACTCCAGCCCTTGTACCGGAATCAATGTTCGATACCGAAATGATGCCATTGACATACCGCTGTAGCTCACAAACCGTACTGGTGTTTTAGTAGTCATTTATCCTCCGGATATAGATCGTTTGTTGACGTAATAATGCCATCCTCAAATTCTGACTCAAGATCAGGGTCGAACCAGTCATAGACCTTGGCCCTGCGCCTCTCCCTTAGAATTTCCGTTATAAGACCATAACCGTAAGACTTCATCCTGATATTTCCATCAAACATTTTAATCATCGATTGCAGTTCATTCGCTTGCCCCGCCATAGCTGGGTTGCAGGGGAAAACTCTCTCTCCGCATTCTACATCTATCACCTTTGTTGCTTTTTCCCCACTCATACGCTTGATCATTGACTTCTTATCTTTCAGGCATGAATCGAACCCAAACATCCGGAACCTCCTGAATCCCATCAAAAACCCAATGTTAAAAGCCCGTAACCCTGTCGTTGTTCCGCCACCAACAAGCATCCGCCCTGGTACAAGCTTGGCCTCCCCAATATTACTTAGCGCGTGCCAGATAACCACTCTTTGATCTTTTAGAACCTCGAATATTTCCGGACTACATTGGGAGGCAATCATGTAGATACATCCCTTATGTGATACGGGCCACTGGCCTCGATGCTTAATGCAGTTTGAGATCTTCGGCTGAGGATCCAGCATGATACAAATATCAGGGATGATACCGTTTTCGATCAACCAATCGTGTGCGCCCTTAATAGCGATAATGGGCATTCCTTGATCTTGGCAGTCTTTAATAGCATGAATATTATCCATGACCGAAACGCCAGAACCAACCATACAAAAATCCCCATTATTCGGGATGATTGATTGCTGGAATTCCACAAGGTTGCGTTTTACGTTGATCAGTATTTGTTCGGTGAGTTGTTCGGGGGTGTAGATACACTTCGAGTCAATTATTAGGGGAGCCTTGCCGTTCTTAGCCTTTGGATTCCCCAGTTTTTCTTGTTCCTCCTTTGTCATGTCCTGCCACTTGTCAATCTCCACCTTCCCATCTTCTTCCACAACTTCGCTCATAAAACCTCCGTTGTTAAATAAAAAGGGGATTATAACTACTTACAAATCTCTTTGTAACTATATTATAACCCCCCTTAGAAAAGATTGCTTCTACTACGCCATCAAGTGCCGTGAAATATGCGGATATGCACAAATTGCGGTATGAGCCGTAGCATTTGACGTTGCGGCGGCTTGGGTCATTACACCCTCGACCAATCCCAACGTCACGGTTGCATCGTCTAGAAAGCCAGCCGTTGCAGTCGTAAACAACATGACGCTCGGCGCACAGTTAGCCAATACATTAACCTGAAGGTTCGGGCCTCTTAGAGCAACCCATCCGAAAGATCCGGACGCAATAGCTGTCTGAGCGAAACCTAATGCAGAACCAACAGATGCAGTAGCTGTGGTGATAGGCGTTACAGTGCCATCCACTAAAATACTTACAACATCTGAGGCTACAACTGCTGCTGCGGCGCGAGTATAAACATATTCCGCACCATCAGACCCGAAGACCTGTTCGCCTATTGCGAAAGCTTTATTTGCTGTAGTAGCTTCTGTGTCTGTGAAATTAACACCAAGCCTACCACTTGTAGAATAAACCATAATGTCTCCTCTCAACCAGACGGCGTAATAACGCCCTGCAATTTTCGATTTGAACAAGTCATATTTCCCTGCCATATGATCGGGATCACTACTGCATCCTGATTAATTGCTCGTTGCTCTGCTACTTCAGTCATGTTCGCGTCTTTGTGGACACACATTTTCAAGTAGTCGGTATTCAGGAAATACATATGTGAGCCTGAAATGCCACCACCGAAAGAGGTTCCACCGTCAAACACAACGTCTGCGGTTACAAATTTGAGACTACCAAAACCGTCTGTGGCTTCAGTATGATTGGACTCATATCTCTGCAAGTCACTCAACCCATTCCAGTAGAATGTGTAGTAGTCATTTGAAGAAACGATAAGATCAACCTTGTCATTTCCACGACATTGCTCCAACCAAAGAGGTTGCATCAAAGAAGTCATGGTAGACTTGGAAACTGTTACTGCACCGCCACCCTGGATAGGGTCATCGGCTTTCTGGGAATTACTTGCCCAGAATGGAAAAGTAGTAGAATTAATTCCACCAACCGTACCTGTGCCAGCATCAGAAACGATGCTCTGTAAACCACCAATCTGATTCGCAACCGTACCGTCAGAATACACATCAGAAGACATATTATTCTTGAAGGTTCGGATTGAATTTGTCATTCGACTCGTAGCCAAGGCAATCAACTGGTTTTTACCAGCGTTGTTTCTTAGCTCAAGACCAGATGCAGAAATATGAACCGCGCTCTGCTTCCAATCATACTTAGCCGCAGACAAAACATCACTTGGGGAAATGTTCAAGGTGTCATACCCTGAATATCTCTGGTAAGTGCTGTTTTCAGCGTAGTCAAGAGGTTCTACGATTTCGTATCCCCCATCAACTGTGGTGATTCGGCCCTTCGTCATTAATCTCTGAAGTAACGCATTATTGTTCGATACGTTATCAGTAAACTCTTGACGATGTTCGCGTAGGGTTGTTGAAACTATCTCCGTGAATGTTGCATTTGGAGAAGTCATTTACAAGCTCCTTAAATAAAAATACTCAATCCTCTGATAGAGAATCATAAGTATTCGCCATTGTTTTAGAAAAATCAGGCATCGCGCCACGCCTAACAGACTCTCTTTTCTGAGTGAGGATCACATTTCCACCTTTAGACTTCAGGTTCGTTCCTGCGGCATTTTTGGCTTTGTTTGACTTATTCTTAGCTTCCTCAAGCTTTGCCTTCTTGTTCTTGCTACCTTTTTCGGCAAGCACTGAAGTTCTGACTTTCGGGTGAGCCATTGTAGCCATTTCATAAGCCTCATCCAGATTCTTTGCTTGACCAGAACCAATCATAGCTTGCATCAAGGGATTAACCTCGTCAAAGTACTTATGGGCTGGATCTGTTCTGAAATCCGAAATCACTTTATCCGCATTGGACTGCTGTGCTACCTCGACAGAATTCTTCTGCCCGTTAAGCTCGTTGGTCAACGCATTAACCTGATTCATTAATTGCTCCATTCTCGGATCGGTCGATGGTTCATCGAAATCCCAATCCTCGCCTGAAGATTTATTTGAAGCCAGTTCGATTCCATATGTATCAATAGCTGTCTGGATCAAAGCTGTCTTCTGCGCTTGGCTACCGTTATTCAGGATATAGGCCGTGTTTAAATGGTCTTTATACGCTGTAATCGGGTTCGCTCCTAACGCTTGCATCATAGCCTGATACGGGGCTTCTAAGTTACGGATGGCCTTTGAGTGCTTGACGAATTCAGAATTCTTTTCGAAATTTTTCTGAGCATCTCTCTCACGCTTAACAATATCTGTCTTAACGTAGTCCGGAAGCTCATCCCAATTACTTTTAACTTCTTCAGATAAACCTACAGGAATTTTGTCGGTCGGCTGACCAGCATTATCCCCTGATTCTTCTGAGGGAGCGTCTTCTGTTTTCGCTTCAGTTTCTTGTGGTTCCGATTCTTCTGACTGATCTTGACTTTGAGTATCTTCTTTCGGTGTAGAATCATCAGCCGAATCATCTTCCGTTTCAGTCTCATTATCAGTTTCAGTGGTATTACTTGGTTCTTCTTCTTGCATTTTATCGAATACGGCAGACATTGACTCCTGCACTGTATCCGCTTGCATAAAATTACCTGCTGGTATCTCTGGGGTGCTAGATTCCTCGCTCATTCATTGACCTCCGAATTTTGTCTTCCATTTTCTTGTGTGTGTCGATCTGACTCCTATCCTTCCATTTCATGGTATGCTCCCTATCCCCTGGGGCCAATTCATGGCAATCAGACCTTTTCAGATCTTCCCTTCTTTGCGCCCGTCCTGACACTAATTTCAACTTACCATGATTTCGTTCAGGCGTGTGATCATTTTCATTTACATTGTACTGGGACGTTGGGCTGATATAATCAGGAATGTCCTCCATAACATAATGGACTTCCTTCTTGCTCCGGTATCCGTCATAGTCTTCAGCCGGTATCATTTCCTCCAAATTGTTATCCCAGAACCACTTATTGTATTTTGAGTCTTTCATATTCCCCCCTGTATATCAGGCTGCCATTCGGCGTAACCTTAGCCGTTTTAAATGTGGCAATAAATAACCGTGACCGAATATCCACTATCCTACAACATCCTTCATGTAAAAGAATACCAGCGCGCTCGCAATACCAGCCGTACCAGTTGTCGTGTAATTAAGAAGCCAAGAACCATTCGGTGCTACCACTATTGATTCCCCATCATCGACTGAAAGTAAAGTCCCATCAACTCCAGGGTAAATCCTGGCAGTCTCCGTTCCTGTCGTGCCTATAGTAGGAGTGCTTTGTAGGGCTGTAACCTCTGCGGCATTACTAGAGCCAGTGTTTAGATTAATAGGGGTCATAGCTGTTCCACCTGAACACACAGAACCTAAGTCCACCGACCAATAAATTCCTACCGCAGGAGTCGTTGCCGCCTCTGCTATAGTCTGAAAATTCGCTTTATAGATGATCAGATCTTTATCGGACGATGTGTTTTTTATATACAATACGGGTACTTTAGCCGCGCTAAGAGTGTCCGTTCTTCCCCAAGCCGAATAAGCAGTTCTCTTGTGCCTCGAAAACCATTGAATTTCCTTTATTGTTGTAGAGTGTGTCTCCGCCTGATGATTAGCATTAACGTCCATCTCAACACCGTCACGGTTAGTTATCCGCATCTTCTGATTCTCCCTCTTCAAATTTTTCGTCAGTAATGACTTCTAAATGCAACCCATTGATTCGAGTTGCATTGACAAGATTTTCCAGTAAATCTATAATTCTTGCATCGTTGATAAGAGCGTGACTTGACATAATCCACCAGTTTTCGTTATCTGAAATTAGTTCGATAGCATCCAAACCGCTAATAGCCACCGATGATTCATTATCAATAAATTCCCCATCCTCTGCCTTCACCGCCACAGGGTTTCCTGTAGCCTTAACCACAACCCGTTTATTAGCGTACCCAACCGCAGTATGCAGGTTTAGAGTGCCGCCATTTATAATGGCAACCCCTACTGTACCACCAAGCGTTGTCTCATCCCCGCCCACTGGGGTAGTAATGTCACCCGCTACCGCGTCAATTAGGTTGTTAATCCTAACAACCGCCAACTTATTGTTGATCATTAGCGGTTCAATTCTTTTTATTACGCCCACTTAATCTACCCTAAACTTGTAGTTATCTACCAGAGGTCTTGCCACTCCACCCTCTCTCAGCCTTCGATTCAAACAAGGCTTATATCTGCAATAATCCTTATAGCCTTCCTTGATCTTTCTAGTGTAATTCGTTTCCCATTCCTGCTTGCAATCAGGACACTTAAAGCTTGCAATAAACTCAGGCATTACAGATTCTCCACACGACTACTCATCTTCTTCTCTTTCGTTGTTGGTTTGTACCGCCTTAACTTTTGCGATTTCTACCATGCCCTCAGCTTTCTCTCCCTCTATCTCAAGCTTGGCCCTCATCTGCTCATAGTCCATAGCGATTTCAGCTTTCATCTTCTCACGCTCCAAGGCCATTTCGTTCATGACTTTCTCGCGCTCAAGCTCAATTTCAGCCTTCATCTCCTGCATAGCAATCTGGTATTCAGTCTGCGCTTTCTGCTGATCGAGTTGCAACCCAGCTTGAGACTCTTGAGACTTCATCTGCGACTTCATCTGCATTTCTTGTTGCTTGAGTTTTAGCTCCTCTTGTTTGATCTGGAGTAAAGCCTTATTCTTAGCTACTTCCGGATCTTCTTTATTTTGATCCGGTGGGGGCTGGTCACCGATAGCTTCGATAGCATCTTCAACCTCGCGCCCAAACTTAAATTTTCTGATACCAGCCAACAAGATTTGAGTAGCACTTTTCGGTGGGATAAACCCTGAAGCAACTGCACCACCCATGCCTTGAACATACTGAGCAATCCCCTGTAAGAGTCGAGTTATATTTTGTTGATCCGATTCAAGCATTCCGGCAATAGTAGAATCAGTCTCAACATCAATCCGGTATCCACGAATAACATCATCCTGCATAATCTCAATGGTTTTATCCCTTGGAGATAGCATTTGTCTCTGGCCTGTCTTCGGGTCAACCTCGCCCTCAACGTCAAAACTGAGGCCGGTCATTTTTTCTATAGTTTCAGGTGAGAATTTCGTAGATATGATTTCAGCCTTCATACGGAGAATATCGCGGAGATACTTCTGTATTCGATATTGCTTGCGCTTGATCCGACTTGATGCCCATTGGCTTTTAATCTGTTGTGCGCCTTTGGTTTCTCTAGGGTCAGATGCGCCTCGAACAATATCACTAAGGCCAATTATTTCATAAATTACCGCTTTAGTCTGTTCCCTCGCAATATAAAGCTTATCTAGTACATTACCGAATACTTCGATTGGTAGCATCCATATTCCGTTGGCAAGACCACCAGTTTCAACAAACCTTGATGTGTTTTCTGCGGGGATCAACTTATTATCGTCTTCGTTAAAAAGACGCTCGATCCCAAGTGACGCATCGTACACGCCTCTGGCTTTAATAGCTGAAATAACTTTCTGAATTCGCTGGGAAATCCTATCCAACTCGTCCGACTGATCCTTGTATGCCATAAACTCCGGTATCGGTATCATGCTCGATGTGGAGTCGATTGCGAATACAGGTTTTGGAGAAGGAAAGAAATCCTCAAGACCAAGCTGATCCTCTTCTTCTTTTATAGTAATTGAGTCCGTTGGGGCTACAAAATAAATAGTCCGTGTGGGCTTATACCAGAACTCGATAACCTTTATCTTTTTTAGTACTGAAGCGTCACGCCTCTTATCTTCAAGGCTTTTACTTTCATTATGTAGTCTACTTGCTGAATCATCATCTCCGTATGTGAGCCTCTTGCCCTTATCGTTGAACTTCGGGAAGTTTTCCTCAAATTCGTCTTTAGTGAAAAAATGGTCATAAGCTACCCAGGGCAACTCTTCCCATTTTCGACCGCTACCATGCTGAAACCGATCCCACTGAACCAACTCACAAGCAACACGCTCATCAGTCAACTCATCGTATTCTTCATACGTTGAAAAGTGAACCTGTTTCACATCATCGTATTCAGCGTCTTCAGGTTGCTCGCCTTCCTCAAACTCTTCGCGTTCTTCTGGGACATTGTTAAACTCTGGAAGGTATCGGATTCTAGTCATGGGCCGACCGACAAGCAGAAAATCTAAAACAATATCACTTGCTAGATCATCCCAGTCATAGTCATCCATCGTATAGTTGAGACACCGTTCCGTCATTTCGGAAATTCGCCTCGCAACTGGATCCTTATCCCTGTATCGCCTCCGTACATCAGGGATAGGCTTGTCATTGTAAAGGGACGGCCTTTGGGTTTCGGTGTTGGAGTAAAGAATATTATGTTTATTATTTTTTCCACCCCGCTTCATGCTTGATTCCCCAGACTCGTATTTCTTTACGATTTCGCTAGAATTGGCAATCCAACCCTTAGTGCGCTTTCTCGCAAGATCATACTCTGTCATAAGGTATTCTGCTGTAATACCCTTTTCACCGTCATTGTTTAAGTCTTCCGGTTTCTCGGCAGACCCTTCATCGAATGACATACCTGCATCACCTATAGCCATTTAAACGCTCCTAGTATTTAGAACCTTTTCCTGGCTTATCCGCGCATACGGAGTTTCCGTGACTGGTTCCTTTGAGGCATGAACCGTTGCTCTGAGTTGGGACTGGAGTAGACTGCACCCCTCTCGCTTGAGATAGACCCATTCCGTGATTCTTTCCGCCCACTGAACCCTTATTTTGACCTGTTGGCACGACTTTCATTTTAGACTCCTGAGATATGAGGATCACCTACGCCCGTTGTGGCATAAATAACACCTGTTTTTGATGCTGAAGCAATTACGTTCAAATGCGTTGCCCTTCCGCGCTCGACAACCAATGATTGCCCTGCCATTATCATCATGTCTGCGTTTGCAGATGCTAATCCTTCTGCAGAACCAAGTGAGAAGAATGCGGGTTCTCCTGCTGTCCCGACATAAGTTAAGACCAGATTAAAGTCATAGCTTTCTGTAGGGATGGTTGTTAATGCCGCATGAGCAATAGTCCCAGATACGGCCTGTACCACTGTGCAAGCTTTCGTGTGTGGTACAAAATGATTAGTTACTATACCCATTTCTTTCTCCTTTTAATTTATTATGCGCCTTAAAGCTACATGGTGGGCTGCAATATATTTCTAGCCCATGCCAATAGCATACGTCCTTTTCCTTCACAATAATACCACATATGGCGCATTTATATTTAATCCCAATCGGACTCATAGTCTTGACGCTCCATTGTTTTTATATCCCTAAGATCATTGAAGCTCAAAGTACTCTTTAATCCGGTAGGAGTTTGCACAAATGCGTACTGCGGTTCGACCTCCTTCTGGGGTGGTGGCCCTATAGGAACCATGTCAAGAATCATCCTGCCAAACAGCGATAATACGTCAACCTGATCATCATGTTTGCCGGACGGGAACATTAGACACTCGGTAATTAAAGCTTCCAGCCAAGGGGAGTTTGCTGGGAAAAAGACCTTTCCTTCCGACATTCTCCCTCGAATAGCTTGCGCTCTAGTAACTTTATCTTGTGATGATGGATAGCCTTTGCGATAACAAGATACTCTCTCTTCTTGCATCTTCTTAACAATGAAAGGTGAAAGACTTTTAAGTATCTGACCTTTTTCTTCACCCCACATTTGAGGATGCCAGATCTTTATAAGGTAGCAGAGTTCTTTGATCCACCTTTCCGAGTCTTCCCACGCCCTATACCAGTCCACGATATAAATATTTTGCTCAGCATCAATACCAGCAATCCCGTGAACGGTAGGATCTCCCTCGTCTTGTGCAGACACTCCGTAATCTGAAGCTCCATAGTATGCAAGTCCTTTTGGTAGTATTTCGTAATACCGAAACCATTCTCTTTTAAAGAAATCTCCTTCTTCTGGAGCCGGTCTTTGCTGAAACAATGAGGCCCAGTTCCTCGGCCCTTGTGTTTTCTTTTCCTGATCGAACCAGTTGTCACTTTCCCTGCAATACCATTCAGGCCATAATCGACCACCTTTAGGTCTTTTTAGTGGATCCTTTGGTGATTCAGCTATGGCTGGGATACAGACAACTTCCCAGCGTTCTCCATCCCGTCCCTCAATGCTACCTGATTCACCTGCATAACCCTCTGGAAGAATGCGTCCAGCCGGATCGTCTTCGTGCCACCTAGTCCCGATATAGATAATTGGGCATCCTGGTTTAAGCCTTGTACGGAAATCTGATTTATACGCTTCCCATGTTGCGGATCTAATAGTTTCACTATCAGCATCTTTTCGTCCTCTAATTGGATCATCGATTACTAAAAGGTCACATCTTCGCCCAGTAACAGAAGCGAGAATACCAATTGCCCAGTACTCGTTTAATATTGTTTCATGTGAAACATCTTCTTCGGAAGGATCAACCATGCGCCGTAACGACCAATGCCCTGCGGCCTTTGACCCTGGATCTAATTCAAGGCTGAATATACGATGATAATCGTCCGTACCGACCAATTTCCGTATACGCCGCCCAAAACCCTCAGCTAAATCGGTATCGTGGGAAGTGGATATTACCTTCCTATTGGGATGCTTCCCCAGAAAATAGGGTGGAAATAACACTGATGCGTAGGTTGACTTAGCCGACCCTGGAGGAAGGAACAACATAAGGCGTTTAATTTCGCCTCTTTCAATTCTTTCTAGGGCTTCGATCACCAGAAGGTGATGTTCGGCGGGTTCAGGCGGTGCGTCTCCGGATTTTGAGGCATGACCTTCTATAATTGGAAGCATTTGGGTGCAGAAGGCTCTAAAAGAACCTGAAGACTTCCTTGCTTCGAGTAGTTGTGCGGCTTCAGCACGTTTTATTAATTGATCGCGGCTCATCATTCCCCTCACCAGAATGCTACAAGTTTACCTTCTTTTCTAATTATGTGTCCTTGTAAGGTAATTCTAGGTTTACCTCCGTTTTCTTTAAGTGAAGCTATCCTATGGACTGATTCTCCGTCATGCAACATCATGTACCCAACCTTATGCTCGACATATTCATGATCATCTTTTTCATTATAAACGTCTATTCCACCACCACCCTCAGGCATTTCGACAGCCAGAGTAAAGGTGTAGGCATCCTCACACCCCAGACCTAGAGTTTCATGCGGAATATCGCAATGCCAGTTACCAGAAGTAGTCATCAATATAGGGTGATTCACGAATATATGGAACCCTGGATATGCAAGATCATCATCTAAAGAAACGTCTTCCTTGAAGTAGCCTGACAGTACCCCTAGAACCTTTTCATACATAATCGGGCCGATCTTCATAAGTGCTGCATTCAATCTATCCTTATGCTTATAATACCGATCCGTAAGCCCGTCCAAATATGCGCTTTTCCCTATCGTATAGAATGGTATATCTTCGCGCCTCTTTTCCCATTCACCGCAGTATTTAACGGCCCACTTCAGGTCAAGCATTTTAAGATCAACCTTAACAAAGTCTACTCTCATATCACCTCCGTGAATAAACTCTTTACGGGCTTATTCGTCATCGATTACTCCTCCTACCGACTTGAGTATCTTGTTCTTACTTTTAACCTCAAAGGCAAGTTCACTTCTAAGTCTATTCTTCTCTTGAACTTCAATCTCGACTCGTTCTTCAAGCTCCTTTATTTTTCTTTCCAGATCGCCCGTCCTTACCATAGTAACCATCCCCTTTTTTAATACATTTCTTGCAAGTTACCTTATCCCACTTCCCAGAGCTATTATGTTCTTCATTCATTTTAATACCGCACCATGTAGCCGACACAATATACATTTCTCCATACGTCTGTTTATGAATTGCTTTCATTTCTTCTTCCTATACTTGCTTTTGTGGACGCATGGGTTATTACAGAACCTTCGAGAAGATGTTCCCTGAAACTCCTTATTACAAGTAGCACATACCTTAGTCCCTCTAGGAACGGCTCCGAATGATCGGTAATGCCGTTGTCTACATCTATTAGCAGGACACACTTTAGAGGTTAATTGTCGAGGCTTGAAAAGCTTTACACAATACATACACTTTACCTTGTCCCTTGCATTCTCAACCGCCTGGGCTTTCTTTTCCGCTTTAGTTGGCTCCTTGTACGACTTTACGGATAGACCTTGCTGCCTCCACATTCTGTTACTAAGAACTTTCGGGCTTACTATACTCTTCAGATTCCCGTCCGGAGAAAACACTTTAACTTCATAGAGCATACATATGTCTCCCATTCAATATTGTTAAAAAATAGCCCATAATGTCTTCACTTGACACCGAAACATCAGATAGCGTTAGGTTCCCAGACTTGATCATTTCATAGAAGTCTATGATAGGGGAATTATCCCTTAGATCGTAAGGGACTTCTTCATCTTGGAGATAGAACTCTTTATCGAACACCGCAACTTCATGGATAAGCAGTACAGCGTCATCAGTCAGAAACGGTTCGATATTCAAGTAGAAGTCTTTGTGTATCTGCCATCCCCTGTCATTCGCCCTTAGATCACAACCCATACGTTCACCTAAAGGATGATCACTCTGTATATTGAAATAGCTTGGTGGATTCGCCACTACCAGATCAATCTTTCCCAAAAGTTCTCTGGGAATTTGTTTCATATTGTCCGACCGGTAACACTTTATTGAACTTGAATGCCCATAAGTCTCCATTCCATATACAAGACTTTCCTTGCTTATATCTGCGAGGACAAGGTTCTCACATATATTATCCTCCAGAACTGCTCTTCCTATATACCCTGGCCCTGCACACCACTCAAAACAGGTATTGAACTGCCTTTTCATACTACTCAATCTATCCACAAAATAAGGGGAAAGTATACGCCCACCACCATCAAAATCCTCTGAGCGATTTAAGTTCATAGCTTCCCTGAAATAATTGTTAGAAGTATAATAACAGCACACCTATTGGTAATCTTTCATTTTTCCTCCCACTTACGCCTGAGTTCTTCTATCTTTTGATTGAGTCCTCTATTCGCTATTGTGAGCTTCTTAATCTTTTCTTTAAGTGCAAGAAACTCTTTACGTTCGTTATTTGTCATTTGATATTCCTTTTAATTAAGTTCAGGGCCAGCCAGCCGCCCATATCCCCATATATTAAGCCAGCCGACCCCTACTTTTCATGTAATTATTCTGAGCTACTTCTTCTTTCCTCCGAAGACACGCTTTGCAGGTAACAACCGCCCATTTCCTCCTCCCAATCCCCTTACTTCTTCCACACCAAAACTCCCCTGAAACCAGCTTTCCCTTACCCTTCACAATAATTGAATGAACTGCCCATTCTACACCCACCATCGTTTGCCCCTTTCAACACTGGCTTATCTGGGTTAATCTAATTCGTCCTTTAGTTTCGGATACTTAGCTCCGAATGTAACATTATGTAGCAGTTTTTAGACTTTTTATAACTAGTTCTATTTAAAGGCTTCTGTTGATTGTTTAACGATTGTACTTGACACACCCATTTCAAACACTGTATATAAAGAAAGAAGGTTGTTCATTCGTAAACCTTGGGTAATACCTCCAATGAGTTCCATGAGTCAGGTGACTCATTCAGTTACTTTCCTTCCGATACATATCTTTCCTAATATCTTAAACCCCGTCATTATTGAAAGTTGTGTTTCTCGCACTAGCATCATCTCCTAATAAGCGGTTTAGATATATACCTTGTATCTATAAAAAAATATATTTGAAATCTCTAAAAAATATTTTTGGAAACGTGAAAAACCAGATTGTGCTTCAGGGATGACCCTTCGGATCCCCCTCCTTCCTTCTCTCTTTCAATGAACCTTCTTTATTCCTTTTAACCCCAAACCCCAAACCCCAAACCCCCACCCACCCCCTACTACAAACTGCTAGCAATATCATTAACCTCTATAATATCGCTAGCCTGTAACACTTCGCCCTTCTTAATGATTGTCATTAAGTCTTCATCACTAAGCTTTGAAAGGCTATGTGATATATGTCCTTCTATGTTCATAGTCTTCGGTATCATACTAACTACCATCCTATAGAACAGACTCATATTAGATGGATTCTTCTTAGCCCATTTATAAAAACCTTCCGCGCCGCCTAGCTTACTATAAACAGCTTCCATGTCCTTCCTTAAAGATTTGCTTATTAAATTCTTACTTCCCTTCGGTCTTCCCGTACTCTTTATCCCTTTAAAATTAGCTATATCTCCCCTCTTCTTTTTCTTCTTATCGCTATTTAAATCTAAATCCATACTCAACCCCTTTAATGTAAGTTATTATAATTAAACCCTTAAAACCCTTTTAACCATTGAAGGAAAAAACCCATCATTGGGGGGAACCTCCAAAACGATACCGAATCGGCCCGTAAGTAGTTCAGGCGTAAGCACTTAATAGCTTGGGAAGGGGTGCTGTATTCGCAAGATACGCCGATATATATCCGTTTAAAGATTGATTTTAAAACCATAAACCAGAAGGAAGAACCCCTTATCAATAAACCCGCCGATTTAATAAGATCCTTCCATAATAAACAAGTCTAAAATAATCCTTCCCTCAGTAAATGTCAATAGCATACCGATTTAAATAGATTAATAAATAAGACAAAACAGACTAACGCCTGGAAAGGCTTATTAACTACTCTAATAAAATCAAATAAGACAAAACAGACTCGCCCAATTTGTCGTTATTATATAGACTTATTTGCTAGCAAAGTGATAAATAAAGTTGCAATTCGCTAGCATAAGAGCTATATTAATAGAGTAAATTAATCAATTTAAACCAATGGGGGAATTATGGTCTATATGATCTGGAAAACATGGTATTCAAACGGGCATAAATTGGAAGCGAAAGCGGGAGAGTTTAAAACCCTGAAGGAAGCTGAAGAATATAAAATATTCGCTAATAACGCAATGGGACATTGTTCCACCTTTACCATTAAAAAATCGCTAGGGGGAAAATTATGATTTTGCCGGAAAACGAGAAAAATAAAGAAAGAAATGTAAAACATGACGAAAGAGACATAGATCTTTATATGATAGCAATTAAACGATTATTAATCGATTCATATTGGACAAAAAGCTGGACTGAAACGACAATTATAAGTTGTGCATTGGCTTTTACTTTAGATAATATGGATACCTTTAACGCTCAATATGAAGAAGAAGACTTCAAAGGGGATATAAAATAATGAAAGCTCAAATAGAACTGACGGATACTTTTTGTGGGGAAGCGAATTATAGCTGGGTTGAAAGACATGAATTTGAAACGGATGGATTAACAGAAAAGGAAATAATCCGCAAAGCTAGAAAATTGATTGGATTAACAGGATCCGCCACAGTAAAAACAGATCTTGGGGACGTTATTCAATGGAACATTAAAGGGGCCTGTTTAATCGCGTTCTTATGGTTTGATTGGTGCGAATAATCCTTTGATCCTTTAAGACTTTACATTTTAAAGGATTTATAGGTTTATTCAACTAACAAAGGGGGAATTATGAAACAAGCAATTAGCAAATCATTTTTTGTCGATCAAATAGTAGGTGACGAATACAACGATATTACATATGAAGGGGCGAAAGCTTTATTTGAGTATCTGGAAGAAATAGAAGAAGAAACGGGGGAGGAAATGGATTTCGATAGTGTAGCGATAAGATGCGATTTTGCAGAATATGAAAATATCGGGGAAGTTTTGAAAGAATACGATTCAATAAAAAACATCGAAGAATTGCGGGATAACACCGTAGTTATCGAAATACCGGATAGCAATAGATTGATAATCCAACAATTCTAAATATAAGACGGGGGGAAGAGAAAATGCTTTATAAGCTAGGCACTCACAGAAAAAATAGAAGAGTATGGTTAGATAATTCAAAAACCCTCAATAGCATAGGGTTCAAGGTGGGGATCCGTTACGATGCCGAATATTGTCATATTGATAGAAAAATAACCTTAAAATTATCGCCTGAAGGGTTGAGAAAAGTAGCTAAAAAGAGTGAGGTTCTTCCGGTTATTGATCTTAATAGTTCAAAAGTAGGGTGGGCATTGGGTAGTTGTGCCGAAATCGAAGTAAGTTATTATCAGGATAAGATTGTAATTGAACCTAAGGGGAAATAATGGAAATGGATCTAAAACCTATAGAACATTTGATCTTGAATTCGATGAACATATATAGCGAAATTAAAACCTGGGGGATTGATCCAATATCAGGAACAATTTACACGGGTTTTGAGAATAGCTCTAATTTCGCGCTTGCTATTTACTATATTGAAATAGAAAAGGGGGAATAATGAACAATCAAACGAAATCATCCCCAATACAATCAAAAAACAATGGCAAAATTAAAAATAGCTGGGTTTACAATCCAGATACAGGGGAAGAACAACAAAGCTTCTTACCCCTGGGCGAACTGAAAAAAGAAAACGAAAATAAGCAAACTGATTTATTTAGCTATGAAGAAAAAGATAATGATTAATATTATTCAATGGATAGCATCAAACGGGGGGTTAGATCGTAAAGCCTTTGTTGATTATACGGGCGCGGATTTTACCCCCGATATAAAAAAAACTCATTTCATGACTCCCAAGGGGAGATTGATTAGAGAAATTAAAAAGACCACAAAGCATAAGTACGATAAAAAATTAAGGTTATCCGGCAACGTATGGGAAGAACCCTTCCCTATTGAGGGTGGGTTAGGTCTTGATTCATTACATCAAAAAGCCTTTGCCGATAACGCAATATCATTTGACGTTGAAATGGATGATTTTTACCAGTTAGTCCTAGATTGTTTCAATGGGAATGAAAGACCATTATATTCTGATTCTATTCAAATGGATTATGGGCAAGAATTCGATTATCCGTTTCTGGATGTGAACCTCGATGAAGTATGGAAGGTTAGGATTAAAATGGAAGACGGCGAATTTTGCACAGTAGGAACAACAAACGATCTAGAGATAGCAAAAAAACTGCTGCTGAAATATGACGGTTTTGTGAAAAAGCTTACAAGGTATTAATTAACACCTAGCCAACTTAATAAAATAATTGAAAGAAATCAAAACATGAAACAAGGCGAATTGTTTTATAAAAATGAGCTAAGAACCTTTAAGTCTGAAAACGGGCCAAATTCCCATAAGGTCATTTTGAGCCTGTTTGATCTATCTAAAGTCTGGTGTCAGCCGTATATCGATGCAGGTTATACGGTAGTTCCAATGGATATGCAGGCGGACGGTATAGATCTATCGAAAATGGACGGGCCGGAGTTAGCTGTTGATATTATAGGTGATCGGTTAGGACTTCCACCGTTTCACGTTTATGGGATACTTTTGCACAACCCCTGCTGTAATTTTGCTTGTTCTGGTGCTAGGTGGTTCAAAGGTAAAGATGCAGACGGGACAACCCAGAAAAGCATTGACCTACTAATCAATTCAATGAAAATAATTAAATACTTTAGTCATGACAGTAGGACAAACACAATAGCGGAATTCAATGCAGACTCAGCCTATAAAACCAACCCAGATGCAGGGTTGAGGTTCTGGGCCTTAGAAAACCCAGTTGGCAGGATTAATAGCCTTATCCCTTCAATGTCAAAGTTCGGGCCGCAATACTTCCAGCCTCATCATTACGGAAGCCCGTATACGAAAAAAACGGGGTTATGGGGGCGTTATAATTTCCCCTTCCCGACAAACGATGTAGATCCTACAGAGGGTAGCAAGATGTGGAAAATGTTTCCCACAAAAAACCCAATGATAAGAAAAAACGCAAGAAGCAAAACAGATCCAAATTTTGCACAAGCATTTTTTGAAATGAATAAATAAAGGTTCCCCTGGGCAACCTTATAAAATGCCCAAATAAAACCGGAGGCCGTACCATGAAAAAACAAGAACGGGAAGGGGTGTTTAAAATGAATGAAGATATAACAAAAGAAGAAATGGAAAAAGCGAAAGAGGCGTTCTATTCCGGAGATATTGGAAGCGATACCGAAACAGGATATAAACTTTTAAACAAGGACGAGGAAACAATTAACCTAATCGGTAAAGTTTTGTTTAATTTAGCAGATAACAAAATGAATGATGATTTTGCAGAAGATTTAGATTCAGATGAAATTGCGGAGGTAGTTGGTAGTTTAATGATTGACCAATTTAAGGGTGACGATAAACAAGACCACTATAGGGCAGTTATTAACGAAATATTTAAACAATATAAGGATAGGGACGTATAAAACCACAGGCAACCAAGAAGCAAAAAACGAAAGATAAAGCACATACATGATTTTACCCATACGGAGGCTTAAACAATGAAGCTAATTAAATCAAGGCGTGAATATAAGTGCAAAGGATGTGAAGCCCCTATATTGAAGGGGGATTTGTATTCCAAAAAAACAGAGTCAATCGGACAGCCTTGGAAGCCGGACGAAATAAAGAAAGATAAAACAGGGGCCGTTTATTACGAAATGCAGGGTGTTAGATATACGGTTAAATTCTGCGAGTCTTGTTCAACTCAGGAGGTAACTACGAAATGAATGAGCAATTAGAACAATACCTGTCGGATATTATCAATCAATACGGAGAAGAAAAGGTTATTGGAGCTATCAAAACAATGGAAGATAACCATAAGAGGCCCAAGAGGGAGAATAAATATCAACTTTTCAGGATGTATATATCAGGGTTAAGGAAGGAGAGGAAACAGCTATGAAATGGTTATATGAAATACTAGAGGGCTGGACGGTATGGGACATCGTAGAATCAGTCTGCTTGTTTGCCCTGCTTTATGTAGTAATGCTAGGGTTTATGATTCTATAGTTGTGATACAATAAATAATCATTCAGTGGTTGAGGTCTTCCCCTCAATCACGCCTCCGGCAACCTCCTAGCCTTTACGGGCTGGGGGGTTGTTCTATTTCTTCCCCTTCCTCAACCTTTCCTGCGATATTTTAGATAAAACCTTATTCCTTGACTCCTGACATGATAAACACCGCACCTGGGTTTCCTTTCTTGACTTGAAATTGCGAAAACAGGCAACACATTTTTTCAGTGATAAAGGTTTACGGTTCGGAGCGAAAGCGTCCCTTGAATTTGTAAGGGTAGGCTTAACCCATTCAGCCTTAACAAACTTCTCTTCCATTGTATTTTTATCCCATTTGAAACTACTGACTTTTACCATGAAATTCCTCTCATACTCTTCATAGGTTATTATCGAGGGGCCGTCTATTTCCCTCCCCACCTCGTCTTTCACAATTTCCTATCAACTTTCTTAGTCACATGAACCCCCATTGATTGCCATAATTTGACATTCGTAAATATCAATCAACTGGCTTTGCCGGATAATGTAAGCCCTTAGAGCTTCAAAATCTTTAGACTTTAACGCAAACATACCCCCTTGATCGATAGGGGCTACAATCCACGCTGATCTAGGATCTGAAACAGCTAGAGGTGGTTTCGGTTTCGCAAGTATTGGAAATGGGCCTTGCGATATACTTCCACTACACCCAAGGCTCCAGCTTATCAGGAGCATCAACATCATCGTCAGCCTTACTGATTCTTTTCTTAGAAAAAACATCTATTTTTCTCCTCGCTTTTTCCTTCGCTTGGAATTCCTTTAACTTTTGTGTCAACTTCCCCATGTTTTTAAGGGCGTACACTAGGGTTCCCCCGAACATCAGGACAACCCCAGCGATAACCACATAAATCATCACTTCTTTTCGGGGGTAGGATCGCCATGCTTAACAACGCCCCTAGAAATAACATACGCCCCACCCGTAACTCCGAATATTCCTAGCGCACCATCCATAATTTCGGGAGTGATTTCGACCCCGAAAACTTTAGATACGATGATGGACACAACTGGCAACAAAAGAGTTGCCCAGAATTCAGTCGTTTTCCACCCTGGCTTTGATTCCATTTTTTTTTCTGCCATTTACTTGCTCCTTTAGTTTGTTGACACTTCGAATATTATACACCTGTTTACGACCTCAAGACCCTTCCCTCTGAATGCTCACGCTTGATAACGTCTTCCAGGGCCTTAGTGAACTCGCTGAAAGGATAGCTTTTGTATTCGTCACCCTTCCACCAGACCGCAGGATTTCGACAACCGCCCCGATAGTCAAGATGAAACCCTGAAGAATTCCATTCAGGATGAAGACCCAAGCCCCACTCATATTGACTTAATTCTGGATATATCAAAAACACTTGATCGAACCAAGAAACTAAGACCCAACACTTATGGGTTTCACTCCACGTTTCACAATGAAAATCTACAGCCCTTCCAACCCTTTGAGTAAGACCTGATTCTTTTGCGGAACTATCACCATAATGAAGACTCGTTTTCGAGTGTCCTTGTGTAGAATAACCCCCGTTTTCATGGATGATGATGCGAAATTTAGTATATTTAGACAGCCCCGCATCACGGATCAACTGCAACCGCTTGATAAGTGTCGGGTGCATATCCCATTCATGGCTTACCTCGTAAGGCGGCTCAAACTCTTTCTTACTGAACCCTGTTATTTTATCCCAATCATTCATATCTACTCACTCCTCTATCTAAGCATTCACTATCGGAATAATAATTATTACGCTCCATATCGCAGTCATCCAGACCAGCGTGAGCCATATTGCAGCTATAAGAACAAACATAGTCCTTATCCCCAGTGACGGGATCAACGTATAACAATACCCCTTCACCGTCCTTAACTTCTACTCCACATTCACGGCATGAATTCATTCTCGTATTCTCCCAGAGTCAATCATTCGGTTAAGAAAATCATCGAACCCATCAACGCACCAGTATTCACCCCCAGCCCGTTCAACCTCGATTTTACGTTCTTCTTGGTCTGGATCGAGTTTCTGTTTAGGTTTCTTTAATTCAACCTCAAGGTACTTGGATCTCCAGCAAATAAGAACATCACCCATTCCAGACATATCCTTGTTCTTTCGCAGTTTCTTGATATTGCCCTTGATAGGTATTCCAGCCACATTTATGACCGTAGCCTTTCCACCAGAAGCATTAACATAATCCGCAATCGCTCGTTTTACTTGCGCCTGGGTTGGTTTATTTACTTCACTCATCAGAAGATTCCTTTTTATCGAGAAACGCCACCTTAATAGCTACAACCTCCAGTTTGTTTCGTTTTCCACCATCATCAGTTTCCCAGCTTTCGTATTTCAACTTCCCACTGATACCGACAAGTGAACCTTTCTTTAAGTGTTCCGCACAAGCTTCAGCTAATTTTTCCCAAGTGACAATTTCCACATAGGCCACATCAGTTTTCCACTCATCCCCGCTTTTATACTTCTCATTAATCGCAAGACCGAAACTGCTAACAGCCTTCCCATTTTTCGTATAACGCAACTCCGTGTCACGGGTGAGCCTACCAATCAAATGCACCCCGTTCATTGAACTCATAATTATTTACCCTTTCCCATAGTTTCAAGCATTGTTCCTAAAAGTTTCTTAATTTCCTCTGGAGGCATCAGGTCATCTTCACCATCACCAATCTTTTTCAGGTTTTCAGCCTCAAGTCTAAGCTTCTTCCTGTTATCACGATCCCATATTTTGGCGTAATCTATCACCGAAGCGACAAAGTTCAGCCTAGCCGGAGACTTCTCCTCGGCAACGAATAACAGGACAGCCCCGTGATATGTTTTAGCATCCATAGCCTTCAGCATTTCCCACCAAACACGCAAATATTCCTTATCCAGCTTTTGTCCACAACAAGCCTCGTAGATAAGCGTTCCTTTGCTAAATTCTTCCGGTGTCATTTAAGCTCCTGTGCCTCGATTTAAAGCTATAACATTTCTCCCCTCTCCTAGTTCGTCTAGGAAGCTATTAACAGCTTGTTTCGATAAATCGTTTCGTCCTTGCTTGAATTTATCGCTACTCTTGCCAGTGATACTGTCAGGCATGGGAGCATTCACATACCCATCGAATTTTGACTTCCTGAAAAGTGTTGACGGTCGGAGATACTGTTCTTGTTCCGTACCCATCCAATGCGCTACTCGGTTGTCGATTACGGTTTCACAATCCTGCTGGGTGTATCCTTCGTGCAACCTCGCTCGGATCTCTTTCCGATTGCTCTCGGTTTCTCGATACTTCTTTCCGGTCTTATTATTTAAATAACCAATAACACCATTACTAACCCCTAGATAGATAGATAGTGATTCTTGTGGAACTCCGTGAGACTGTGGTATAACCTTGGTATCAATTTGATAGTCTACCACAAAGCCTTTATTTCTAAGCTCTTGGAGGTCAACTTCCTTGTCTAAGTGGAGTAGCTTGGTGATTAACTGAACGTCTTCTGGTAGTTTGTTATTGTGTTGGCTTGCCAGAGGCAATAAGAGTAGGTAAGTGGCTTTCCCATGATCTGATAGCTGGGCAAACTGCGGATCTGATATGATCGAACAATACAATTTAATCCATATAGGTTTTCTGTCAGTGTAGTGTTGGTATTGCTCAAGGTTTTTGATTGAAAATTCGTTCATCGTAGGCTCCCGTTTTTAAATTTGTCTAAAATTATCTTCACGATTAAATCAATTTGTTTTTTCCTTCTTCCTTTCAGGATAAGAAATATTTTATCCACCGCCTCCTTTTTCATAGCGACAAGGTGTTCTTCGCCTCTCATAATGGAATATCATTCGGGCCACCAGTAGGGCCACCATAAGATTTTAACTCGGAGATCATTGTCATAGCCTCGGAGCAGGTCAGTTTCTTAAAGTGCTTACCTGTCTTATTAGCTATGAATTGATTAACCTGGGCTGGTAACATCTTTATCGCATAGCCAGCTTGTTCAATTTCTTTCATAAGATCATCGGTGACTGGTGCATCCAACTGTTTATCGTAGTCGGGGTGATTCCCCTCTCTAGGGGTTGGTTCCGTCTTCGTTGCTGGTTTCTCTTTCTTAGGTTCTGGAATATGGGAAACATCATCTTCTTCAACGTCTTTATCCCCTGTCTCAAGATGGAACATTTTCAAAATAAACATCCTTTGTGCATAAGAACAAGCTTTCCCAATTCCTTTATCAGAGTGATCGATACCATAGGCGTACCATCGTTGCGTAAAGAAATCGTCTGGGCTGTCAATATTTACAACTGAGAAAACTATTTTAACTCTTGTACGGTTCCCTTCCTGAGTAACATCATCCATATCGGGAATAATATTAACCCCATGCTTAACTAGAAGAGGGTGAATCATATTGGTTACATTGTCGTGTCCGGTGACGCTATACATCTTCTTCCCAGACTTATCCTTTATCGCCTTATCCTTCTTCACATAGTCCAGTTCAGACATTATCCTGCTTATACGCTGGTGGACATTATAAGATGATTTCTTTGGCGCGCCTCCCTTGTTTTTAGACTCTTCGTTCTTTTTTTCGTCTATCATTCCTGCCTCCTCCTGTTAATTGTTTGTCAAGTATGATTCGTACCTTGCAATAGATACCGCACATAACTGAATGGTCTGTTAGAGAAAATTTCGGGTATTTATCGTCATTAGCTAAATCAAGCATAGACATCCTGACTCTCGATAACAGTGCTATTTCTTCATAGTCAATCTTGGCTTCCCCATCCATCATCACAAGCCTCCTTGTATTGTTTGACAACATCGTCTTCATGCCATACATGGTTTCCGGCACATTCATAGAAATCCCCAGCAAGCCTTGTCCAGCTACCTTCTTCAAGCCAAGCGTCAAAATCGTCCTCTTCCTTAGTTTGGTGGTATAGATAGCTCATATCCCCACCGGAATAACCTTTCTCCCCGTTACAAGACATTCCCGTTTTGGGAACTCCTTGATAAGTCCTTTTTTCTTCAGTTCATTTACTCGACCAGAAACGGCATTGATTCCCATATCCAGCCCTTCGGAAATCTCCTGAAGAGTTGCCGATCCTTCACAGGTTTTAAGCCACACAATAATGCCAGCCTCCTGTTTTCCAAGCTGCCCAGTCTCCATCAAATGGTTTAAAGCGTCCCTGCTTGTTTGGCGTACCCCTGTAAACATCGGAGTATCCGAAAAGTCGCTACCGTGTCCGTCTGCCTCTCTATCATTTTTCTTCACAGCGTTCTCCCAAAAAAAATCCCCTAGAAGCTATTAGGCTAAAAGGGGATTTAGCCATGTTCCAAAAGACGGGGAGCCAGTTCGGATCATGGTGTAATTTACATTTAAATTCTGTAGGCTCCCGTCCATACAGATCAATATATGGCGAGTAATTCCAGAAGTCAATGGTTTTATTTGATTATTTAATTAGGGGGTGTATTTCTTTGCAGTATTTATATGTTTATTTTTAATGCTATCCACCTTTATCTTTATCTTCTCTCAGTACGCGCACGTCAGTAACCTTGTCTTCTTTTGACTTCTCAAGCTCATTTGCGCGTTGATGTAGCGCACCTATGTCTGCCTTGTATTCCTGTCTTGGCACAGTAGTATGTTGTAGCTCGTCTATTCTCCGGTCAGTTTCATGTATCAACTGAGAGTGTTTACCAACATCAGAGTTATCAGCTTTATCTTTCTCAAGGGAATCCACTTTAGACGTGATTCTATTTATAAAGAACCAGCCTATTCCTACAAATAAGGCCCATGCACTTTCTAGGATCTTATCCATTTACGCTAGCAGATCAGGCTCAGGTGGTTTCTCAGGCTGTGCCGCACGTTTTACTTTCTTTGCGTTATACTTGGCTTGTAACTTTTCATTAGTAACAGTGCCACTATGCTGACCTTCAATTAGGTCTTCCATCTCTCGTGACATATCGTCTTTGTCGCTTGTAGACATATCAGTGATCCAGTTATTCCAGTTGTCGTGGACATTAAGTACTTCGGTTGCCCACGAAAACGTAACGTCATTTTCGCCTATAACTACTGATCGTGCCGCCTTTTTATGTGTAGCTTTATCAAAAGTAGGCTGGACTAATACTGCTGGCAACCATCCTTTTTCTTTTAGCTCTGCCGTGCTTGACAAGTTTAAGCCAGACACGTTCTTCCAGTTCTTTGGTAACCTTTGTGGCCCCTGCATAAGCTGACCTGATTCTACTAAACAATAATC
>TARA_R110000765_G_scaffold62806_4_pt1 | contig 33987 bp, 52 predicted proteins | sample TARA_R110000765 | Tara Oceans TARA_R110000765 (sample SAMEA4398168) | marine metagenome | biome: Polar Biome; feature: [MES] marine water layer (ENVO:01000295) within the mesopelagic zone...; material: water (ENVO:00002006), including particulate matter (ENVO:01000060) such as...... | reverse complement strand
TGATTGACGAACCTCAACAATATTGTTTAATGAAATACGGTAATTATAACCGCCAAAGGGGAGTGTAATATGCTTAATCATGTGCCTGAGAGTTGAACGTCAGTAATTCCTAGTCCGAACTGATTGGTTGCTACATTAAGCATCGGCATAGTATATGGGAGCTGATTAGCACTGTCATATAAAGCGTCCATCAGATTATTAACGTATGCCACATAGTCGCCTAGAACGGTAGTGCTCGTATTAGTAATCGTCATCACCTCTTCTGCGTTATCAAAGAACATATAGCGAACCTTTGTAACAGTATAGGGAGACGCGGCATCCGGTGTAACTTTAAGAATCTGTGCGCCGGAACCGCACGGAATCAAGAGGTGTCCTTTGGAAGGCACATCTTTAATTTTGATATACTTTTGCATGTTAAAAATTTTATGCGTTAGAGAAAAAATATCACTGCAAATATAGGACAAAAAAAGAGAGGGGCCTTGGCCCCCCTCTCACCATATCGGTGTATGTACTTACTCCTCTATCAAGGACTCGAGCATCTTCAACGCTTCAATTCCGTCATCGCTCTTAAGGAACGATGCAGCCGCTTGCGTTGCCTCTAACCCAAAGGGGACAGTAAGCATTTTCTTTTTATTGTTGGCCGTACTAAACCATACCTCCGTATCCTGACGACGTGTGGACAATAGTCCCGCATCAAAGAATCGTTGGACGTTGGAATTGTACTTTAGCTCAGGGTCTTTAAGCATATCTAAAAACCCTTTAGGGTTGGTCTTAGCAGCTACCAAAACATCACGCTTCATCTCAGCGGTGGTAAGGGTGTCTGTACTGCGACCATACATAACGCGGCAAATATTTTCAAGCTCCTCTAAAGAGAGCTGACGAGCCTCAATAAGAGCATCGACCTCTACGTTTAAGCTCTCCATTTGCTCAGAAGCGTCTTGCTCTTTATTGACCCGCACGAAGTACTTGCCATAAAGAGGATGCAACTCTAAAAATTGTTGGAGAACTTGGTTCGTTCTATCGACGTGTAAGAACCCATCATCGAAAATTACAGGCTCAACAATAGCATTGCCATCCTGTTCGTCCTCAAAAGGAGATTTCTGATTTCTCGCATACCGCAGGGCGCGGTTCTCTCCGCGCTCTTCATCAAACCACAGAAGTGGTGAGCGACGGCTATTGCGTGTTGGCAGCATAAAGGAAAGAGGTGCTGCTCCTCTTGTGAGTTTGTACGTCTTGCTGACGTACTTGTCTTGTGTTTGATTCATGATTAGATAAGATTTTATAAAAGAAATAAGGTGGGAGACGTGTCCTCAAGGACACGCCTCCCCCTTACCAATTAGACTATTGCCTCTTACGCATTGAAGATGACAAAGTTGTTAGCTCCTAGAGTACATACGGCACGCTCAGAGAGGAAGTTCACCTGCATCTTGTCGATGTCAGATGTTTGAGCCCCTCCTGCAGAACCTGTAATCCAAGACTTGTAACGACGGTCTTCGGTCTCAGATGCGCGGTAACGCACATGCAAGAATGGACGCTTCGCGTTCTTTCCAAGGACTTGGTCATAAACAGTAGTTGAACCTGCAGGAACAAGAAGACCGTTTACTGCACCGCTACCTGCCACTGCAGACAAGTCGCCACGCATAGTTGGGTCATTCAAGTATTTCCAATCAGTCTTGTAGAAGTCGTACCCACGGCGAAAGCCTGTGAATCCGAGGTTCAACGCCATCTCCTTATCGTTATCGAAAAGGCCGTATGAAGTACCACCCGCTCCGTAAGAGTTTTGAGCAGCCAACATATCGTCGATATCGAATCCGAAATCACGGTTTACAAAGAGAACATTCTCTTCGATAGAACCTTGCTTATCAAGACGAGAGATAACTGTATCGAAGTCTGCAAGGGTAGTAGGATTTCCTCCTGCCCATACATTGCCTCGGTTATTCACTACGTGGAAGATTCCCTCTGAACCGTTAAGGTCAGCAACGGTTGCAGCAGGAAGAACACCTTGTAAAAGAGCACCCGCTCCTGAAAGTGCTTCCGCCGGAACAGCCTCAATCATAGCAGTCTCCAAGTAATCGTCGAAACGAAGACGTGTCTCGTGCTCTGACTTTAGATACCATAGGAATCCACTTGCGCCATTCTCAGTAGTTACCTCTACCCATCCAATCTGAGCCATATCAGAACCATTTACTTCGTAAGTGTCCTTTAGGATGATTGGCTTATTAGAGAAAATCCAATCGTCAGCCTCTAAAGAGCCCGTCATTCCGGAATCTCCTTTGTTGAACTCAGAACCGTAGATGAAGATAGTAACGTCAGACGCAACAGCGCCTGTACCTGCCGCAACAGCGCCTGTTCCCTCGTAGAAATTAGCTGTAAAAGTTCCCGCAGTTGCGTTTACCGCACTAACGATAGCTTTGTTAGAGCCTGCTCCGCTATTCCAAACAACCATAATAGTTTGGTTATCACGAAGAGCGATGCCACCGCCTGCTGTCTGAGTAGTCCCTGCTAATCCTGCAAAGGTGTCATTAACAGTAAAGGCCATTGTGTCGGCATTGATAAGACCAACACCACCTACCGCGACATACTTAGTGTGTAGACGACCTTGCTCTGTCCATTTAATAAGGTCAGAGTTAGAGGGCATTTCCGCTCCTACCATACGGAGGAACGAAGAGATAGTGCGATTACCATAACGCTCGAATTCTTTCTCGTAAGTATCAGGAAGATACTGATTCAAGAAATCGAAGTTATTGATGTAGTTTGAAGATACGGGAATTTGCTGCGCACTTGGTTGCAAATCCATACCTGCTGCTGTTAAAGCCATTGGTTTTTTGTTTTAATGTTTTCGACTCCGAATTTTAAGTCCTCGACCTGAGTCAGGGGTCAAAGACTTTACTTGCATTCCTCCCTTATTCGTGACTTCCGGCGTTGTACGCATAGACATATCTGTATTTTTCATCTTGCGCATAGTGTCGTCAGCCTGAATAGACTTGCCTTGTTCGTAAAAGAACTTAGCAAATCGCTCGGGATTCATCGCTATAGCCATCGCCCTATGGTAGCCTGCAGCATCATTTATAAGACCATCCTCTCCCATATACTTCCCTATGAAGTTAGCGGAATTGGATTGTATCTTTTTTAACTCTGCAGCATCTCCCGGCGAAAAGGTGACCGTCTTATCTTCGTCAATCGCGAACTCAAAACCTTTGAACTCACTTCCGAAAACTTCGTCTGTCTTTTTAAGAAACCACTCCTGCTTTCTTTTTAACTCTTCATTATAGGTATCCGACTCTTTGACATATTGCCTGTAGGATTCGAGGTTTTCTGAATCTTCCTTAGAAAAAGAACTCCCGCCTGACTCAAGGGGCATCCTGTATTTTTCTTTCTCTGACTCAAAATAGTCTCTCGCCTTAGCAATAGCCTTTTTTTTCGAGAGCTTAGTCTTCTTGATAGTGGACTCATCGTCGAGGTCATCGTCATACGCATATGCTTCCATAAGCGTGTCGATATCCTCGGCATCAAGCCCCTTCTCGGTGGCAACTAAGTACTCTCTAAGAACCTTGTCGGGTTTCATTTCATCGAAGTCTTTATTGAGACTTACATAATCATTGATACCGCGACCTGTTTCCTTTTTGTAGTTTAAATAAGCAGCTACATCTTCGGGTAAATCTTCGGCTTGCTCACGCTCCTCGAAGAGTTGCTCGACAGAATCAATCTGCTTATTATAACGATTCTTAAGATATAAAAGAACGTCTTCGTCAGACATCTCTGACGCAGTTTCCGATTCGGTAGTTTTTTCTTCAACCACCTTATCTTCTTTGGAGGTGGGAACAACATCTAACCTAGATGTATCTATTCTCACTTCCCCTTCAAGTTTTTCTTCGTGTTTTTGAAGAAGTCCTTGTTCAATTTCTTGTTGCGACTTTTCCTCCGAACCGGAGACATCGCGTACTTTAATTTCCATAGATTAGATTTTTACAAAAGTAATGAATAACAATTAGACTTATCGTGGAGAGAACTCAGCGAAGTCAAATCCGTCTAAACTATCCTCATTAGATTCAAAAGTTTGTGGCGGCAAGTTATTCTTGCGCTGATTTATAAGCTTACTCTGCTCGGTATTCTGTTGGCTAATACGGTCTGACTTAGCCCCTTCCCGCTGAGTTTCTCGTTCCTGTAAAGCTGATTCAGAAACTCCTCGAAGTTGTTGGTTGTATTGGAACTCCTGCTCCATAAGACCCCTCTTCAATTGCGCCTCGTTATTCATCTTCTCGATTTCAAACGCTATCTCCGCCTGCTTAATCTGCATTTTAGCCTGCGTTTCCGCTTGTAGCTTTTGCATCGCTGCCTGTGATGCCATCATCTGAGACTCCTGATTGATTTTGGATTGCATAGCCTGCTTTTGTAGCGCCATCTTCTCCTCTCTATCCTCCTTAGTTTTGCGCTTTAGCTTTAAAAGCTGATTCGCAAGCTTAATGTTCTTTAGTTCTCGAATATCAATAGCGTCCTCAAGATTTATGCTCCCCTTCGAAAGGGCCATATGAATATTTTGCTCAAGCTGTGCTTTCTGTTCCTCATCAGGAGCTACCTCGATGAAAATTCCAAAGTCATAGATATACAAATCCGAAATTTCACGAAGGATGCTGACGTTATACTTTCCAATTTGGTTAATGAACCCATCAGTAAAGTCCGCATATTCTAAAATATCCGCTACGCGATATGAAAGACCTTCTGCTAAAGTTCTATACATATATAAACTCGCGTCAAGGATATGGCGTGTAGCAGTGTTGGAGTTAAGGGCGGCTAACTTTTGAACTCCCACTAATGCATTGGGGTCAGGAGTGCTGCCATCACGAGCTTCATTGAGACCTGTCACTGCCCTAATCATATCTAAATAATGATTGTAGTTGGCAAGTAGCATCTGCGTTTTAGAGGCTCCCGAGTTAGAGGTCAACTGCTGAATAGGAATCCGAGCATTATTAAACTCCCCATCTTGAGTATAGCTTCTTCCAATAACAGAACCTGTTTGGAAATAAAGCCGCAACGCGTCTTCAGGGTTATATGCCTCTCCCGTACCTAAATCAACTTCATTCAATCCGTCAGCATCTATATACACACCATCCGGGACAGTACGTGCTATAACCTGCTGAAGCTTAAGGTGGGTTAGTTGAATCAAGTCCGCAAAAGGAATCATCCTTCGAACTAAAGATTCAATGTTTCCCTTATACATACGTGGAGCTACCGCAACATAATTAGGGATAGCGTGCTGACTAGCCGATTTAGGGCGAACCATATTCTTAGCCATCTCCCACTTAAGGACATAGTTAGTTCCCATAACCATAACCCCATCATACCACACATCAATTTTCTTCTCTACTTTTTCAAAACCTCCTTCTTCCATCATATCTGATGGAGGGTTAAACTTGTCATCTTTAGGAATCATTTTCATGTTCCCGTTATCGTCTCCCTTCTTCTTATAGACAATAGTGTTATTGGACTTATAGTTGAAGTATAGAAGCGTTACCGTATCGCGGTAAAAAATATCATTGTCATAGTATTGAGCTACATTGAAGTAGTCATACCAACTTTGCCCCCTTAAAGATATTTCCTCAAGGTCTTCCTTGGTAAGTGAAGGGTCAATTTTTAATAGGTCATTGATGTTAACCGTCTTAACCTCCCCCCAATAAAAGCACTCTTTAAAGTGCGGGTCTTCAGTATAGCTATAAATAACATTTGCCGGGTCAACGTAAGATACCTTCACCCCACTACCCTTAAGAAATTCATGCTTACCTACGGATATCCCGCATACAGTAAGGTCATAATCAAATCTCTTTCGAAGGTCGATATAATGATTCTCCTCAAACAACGTATTAATAGCCTCTTCCTCTGCAATCTCAATTGCAGGCTTATAGTTGAGCTGCATATATAAAGCTAACTCGGTATCCGTTTGAGGAAGTTCATCGGGATTAATAAGAAATGGGTCAGCCCCTGTAGCCTTTTGAATTTTCTCTAGGAGGGGCTTTGCTATCATCTGCCCCTCTATTAGGTCTTGGTACTTGCTTCGGTTGGACTGCGATAGGGCGTCCTGAGCATAAGCTTTGACAGAGAAGAGTCGATTAGACATCCCATTAACGACAATATCAACAAACTTAGGAAGAATAGGAACGGGTGTCCAATCAAGGTTTAGATAAGATAGGTCACCATCAATGGCAAGTTCTTGTTTATATTTTGCAACTGACTGTTCTCCTCGAGCATACAAACGCATGCGTTGGAAGTTCCTCCATTGATTATAAAATCTACACTGACTTCCGTCTTTCTTAAACCACTCGTATTGAATGGCTTGTCCAACGCGAAGACCGAATTCATCGGTAGCTTTTTCAGCATCAGACACGAACTGACTCGGAAACCCCGTAGATGATATGTCTACTTTAACATCTTTCATCTAATAAGTTCACTTATAGCTCCCGTGTTATTATACCTAGCAAAGGTAAGACTTATTTTATTGCTCTTTTTGTCAGGTTGATAGAGATGTTTTTGGCAGGCCATCACTGCAAGGCCCGAGCTAATAGAGGCGTCAAATTTAGTTCGATTATTAATATCAAACTTAGCCCAATCTTCTAAGGTTCTATGAAAGAGCATGCTCCCCATCTCATCCGAATCTCTAAATGTACCATCTGTATCCATCCCCACATATTTTTCAATATAGGACTCGATGGCTGATGCATGAGCTTGCTTGACTGATTCGGAAGAGTTGGGTATTCCTCCAAGTTCCTTCTCTGTCTTAGATAGTTTATTATATATCTTATCGGGTCTGTTTAAACAGAATCCCCTATAGCCTCTATTCTTAAAATGATATAGGAGTCGAGGCTTATTGTTCTCAATAAGGATAGGCATGCCATAGAAAACGCATGCCATTAAAACTTCCTCATAAAATATCTCTGCGGTCTGTGGTCGTGCAACATATTCAAGGAAAAATTCATTACTTGGAGCATCATCCATACTAAACTTTGTCAACCCATGTAAAGCTCCATTAGAGCCCCCTCCACCAACGACACCGGAGATGTCATAGGAGTCACAACCAAATGCTCCTAGATGTTCATTGGCCGGATGCTTTATACCTGCGCGCTCTATAAATCTATTCTGCATTCCTTTAGCAGGAATCCATGAAACTAGAAATCTCCCTCTCTTGTCAGGAGAAAAAATTACCCGAGTGTCTTTGATTCCATCCTCCCATCGAAAACTCCCTTGAGTTAAGTGATGTTCTGTGATAAGGCTGTCATTATAATCTATCTGCTGATAGATGCGTGTGAGGTTGAAAATAGATTCCTTACTCTCGTCCCTAAAGGCGTGTGACTCTGACCGAGGGAATTGACGGTAGAATTCATTTAAAGCATCGGCATCACTCTTTAAAGAATCTACCTCTGCCTCCCAATAATCTAACGCTCCCTGATAAATTAATTCCTTATCAATCCCTAGTGCCGGGATGGCAGGCTCCCTGAAAACAGGTTGCCCATATATGTCAATGAACCCCTCCATATTCCACTCCATAGGAATAAATAAAGAGTAGAGCCCACTTTTTGTCTGACCATTTTTATTACGGTTAGAGACATTGGAGTCTTCATAAAGCTTTTTAAAATTCCCCCCTCCCTTACTTAGGGCGTTAGAGGTAGACCCCATCATACACTTGCCTACTACCCTGCTTCCTAATCGAAGACATGTCTTGGTTACCCTCCAATTATGCAATATATTATTTGGCTTTATCCACTTGCCGCTCTCGTCATGAACAAGAAGCATAAGCTTTTCCCCGTCGTAAGAATTGTCGTCAGTATTCTTCCAATCAATAGTAGTGTCTAGCCCGTCAATTTCTTCCCGACCTACCTCGAACATATTCTTCTTGGTAATCTTAGAGGCCGGGACACGATAGGCCAACTCTGTCTTGGGCTTATCCATGCCATCCATAATGGGCTTAAAGAAAAAAGGTAACCGACTATTTATTGGAACTACCTTATCCGTAAACATCTTCTTGGCGTCAGTACCTGTCTTAGAGAGAATACCTATACGCGAGTCGCGAACAAGAGTGGCAGTATTCACACACTCTGAAGAGGACATAAAGGAAAATCCTGAACGGCGAATCTTAAGGTAGACCATCCCGAAACTTCGTGTGTCCGCCTTGCATGCCTCCCAAAAAATATACAACAACCTATTGGCTTCTCTAAAGTCGGGATATCCTATATCAATATTTGTCCATTGCAGGTACATGTAGTGTGCTCCTGTGATGTATGTGCTCTTTCCATTGCTCTTAAACCAATGGCCCTCATCCCTGCGGTCAAATTCTTCTTCTATATAGTCCACGAACTGAGACTTAAAGTCTGTAGGCCGCTCGTTCCATTGGAAGATAGAATGAATCTTAGAAAGATGAGAGGGTAGCTCCATGCGCTCCCAATATTGCTCCTGCTTCTTAGTGTGTCTTTGAGGACACACTTTAGGGGCGGCGGGAAGCCCTACTCTTAGGTTCTGTATCTCATATACCTCCCCTAGTGTGCCGTCCTTGGAGATGATTATAAGGTTATACTTAGAGTCATAGCCATACTCCCACGTCTTAGCTTTGTTTTTAGTAGCTAAAACATGATTAGGGATATAGTCCTTAACTACCCTATGGAGGTTTTTATTTAGACCGTCGCTCGGCAAATCCTTGTTTAGTATCTATGTTTTTTGAATCCGGCCTATCTAAGTCATCTATAGCCTCTTTCTCCGCATCAATGCGATTAAGGATTTCAAAAGCATCGAAGATAGCAAGCTTCTTGGTGGCGGCAGCATTTTTTAACCTGTCTGCAGAAAGCTCATCTTCGGGGTCGTGCTTTATAATAGCTTCCTTTGCCACCTTGATGAGTTGCTCTACTGCTCGATGGCCTGCCTCAATTATCTTAAGCTTTGTTTCTTTGGAACTCATAGCTTAAGAGTAATTTGGTGGTCGTAAATACGGTACATTTTTTCTCCGTCTACCTCAAACTCATACTCGCTATCGGGAGTAAACGACACCTTTGTGCCATCAACAACTCCGTTCTCTTTTAAGTATGCGTTAGGGTAGCGCATAACCCCCATAAGTGGCTCTTCACTAAAGGGTTTGTACAGAAAACAATCTTCCGCAGCAATGGGGGAGACAAAACAGTAGCGGTCGTGAGCTTCCCATTGTGTGCCATTACGATACATAAAGAATTGTTCGTTATCTACAAAGAATAAGTCGTCTTTAAAAAAGCTCTTTCCGCTTTTCCTACGACCGCCCATATCATTATAGAACTTAAAGACATTATGATGAACAAGAAGGGTGTCCCCGATTTTAATAGGGCCGCTATACCCTACGGGGAGTTCAGCCACTTCTGCTTGGCGATTAGAGGACTTAACATCTTCTTCAGAAGTGCTTGTAATAAAATCCACCCCATCCCAATCTACGGTATTGGAATATCGAGTCCCCTTATGGGGTCTTACGATAAAGTAAAAAGGCGACCGCATTATGAGCCACAACCTATACACTCAATAGGCGAGTGCCCTGTTGGTTCAACGCCATCCAACTTCATTTGTAGACTATGGATTTGGTCATGAAGACCAAGACGCTCGTCAAAACTTTGCGCTTCTTCTTTCTCTTTAGTGAGTTCAGAAATTTGAGCCTGTAGCAATACTTTGTCCATAGTGTTAAAAGTTGATGTTGTACTCAATAGAAATAGGCATCGTTTCAGTGAAAGACTTCCATAGCATAACCTCGTTCTCGCGCTCTATCCATATCGTAATCTCTTCTCCTGCAACCTTAATAAGGTGAATTTTATATTCCCCATTTAATACAGACTGACCTACGATATAGTGCATAGCCCCTGATTTGTAATCGGGGCCAACTGATATCTTACGAATATCCATCTTAATACTCTAGACGATATATGGTCATAGAGGCTGAAGGTGTATTGGCAAATCCAATTGCTGTAGGATTGTATAACTCTAGTTGAGCTATCCCGGTCAAACCGCCCGCATTGTCAGCCGCAAATACTACAGCTAATGTATCTCCTGCCGTCGTAACTTTTTGCACCAATGTTCTCGCTGAACATATATAATGATTCGGAGCGTCAATATATGTAAGATACGTTTCTATAGCTAGCCCATTTAATGTCAGCTCCCATATCCCCTGCGCTGCCGCTACCGTGGTGCTAAAACTCAAGCACACTTCAATTACATAAGTGCCCACCTCGTTAAAGGTTACCCCTCCTGCTGCGGTAATCATAACGGGGTCGCTTGCCGTTCCCTGCGCCGCTCCAAACTCTGCAATGACTAGAGTGTTTATCGCTCCGGGGGTTTGGGTGGCAGCTAGGCTCTCCGCCGATAGGACAGAAACAAAGGAAGAACCTGCCAAAGCCGCAATAGATTCCACAGTGAAGTTTTTCGTTGCATCAGCCGGGGTTCCACCTACATCTGTTCCAATAACTTTGTCTCCCGCTACAGGAGTGACAGTGGTGTATGTATTAATCTTAGACATGGTTATTCTTTTTCGGGTCGCGTAATATCTCCGGTGTGAACATTGATGACAGCATCTTCGCCATAGGTCTCCATTAGCAATAATTCATATTTATTGTACTCTTCCTTGAGAGTATCAACATCACTGACTAAAGCCGACTGAGCTAGTACCGTATCTCCAATCTTCATCTTTAGTCCGTTGAACTCTGTGATGAACGATTGAACTTTTTCTAGTTCTTGAGAGGTAAGTTTTTCCATTTGAATAAAATTATAGTTGCCACAAAGGTATGACTTTTTGATTAGCCATTTTTTGCAGAACCCCCAAAGAAAAAGTCTACTACCGTGTTCACCTTTGCGCTCATAGCCCCAAAGATGGTGGAGATAAAACTTATCTCAAACTCCCCAAGAGAAATATCTTCTTCAATAAAATACTTAAACATAATATAGCTGAGTAAGAAATACGCGACAGTAAAAACTACAGCTAAGATTTTCTGTACCGAACTGTCAGAAGAGTAAAGTACCCGAGCACTTTTTCTGTCCTCTACCTCAAGCTGATAAAGCTCTGTAATCTGAGCGTGAGCAAGAGCTTTGTCTTCGGCATTAAGCTGAGAGCTGTCAATCATTCTCCCCACTATTCCGAGGAGCCCCGCGTCAGGCAAGAGGTCGCCCGCTACACTTAAAATTTCGGGGGCTTTGTCTTTTAGCCATCCCCCCAACTTCGTGTCCTTAAATTTCTTCTTCGACATCGTAGTGCTTGCTTATCCATTCATACTCGGTAGTAGCATCGAAACTTGGACAAGCCTTAGAAGAAAAATCCCGGTGACTATGAACGATAGCGTCACAATACACTGACTTGAGTTCTAAAAGCATAGCCTTAAGAGCAGACTTCTGTTCTTGAGTACGGGTATCCTTAGCGGTTTTTCCATCAATCTCTACCCCGCCGATATAGCAAATGCCCAAACTTGTTTTATTATGACCCCGACAGTGAGCTCCTTGTATCTCTTCAGGTCGTCCCGGCATAATAGTGCCATCTAAATAGATGACATAATGATATCCGATATCTGACCATCCCCGCTCAATGACATGCCAACCCCTAATAGTGTCTACGCTGATATCTTGCCCCTCTCTAGTGGCCGAACAATGGACAATTAACTTGTCTATATTCCTCACGAATCTATTTGTTTACGCGCAAGGAGAAGCTTAATCTCTTGAATGTCTTGCGCAAGCTCCTTAAGCATGTCTGTTACCTCATTCTTGCTCTGTTCGAGGGTATATACCCTGTTCTTTAGCTTAGACACTTCGTTATTTATTCTGATATATACGCCTACTATTCCTACAGATAATAAAACTATCTCATAAATCCCCGTGATATTTGTCATTTATCTTAATCATTTGAAGGGGGGAATACAGGCGTAATGTCATACTCCGCTAGTCTATCTACCCACTCCTGTTCTACTGTATAAAGCTCAATAACCTCCCACTCCGTAATTAAACATTGGTCAGGAAAAAAATAGTCGTATTGGGTTACATCTAATTTAGCGGGACTTCTGAAAGATATCCAATATGTTTTTTCGGCGGGGTAACAAATTTCAGTATGATTAGACATTCTATTGTTTTTTAAATTCCACCTCCGTCTGAAATACTCCAACCCTTACCCACTAAGGTAGTTCGTGCTGCCCCCGATGTAGCAATAGTATATTTAGTAGACCCCACACTCAAAGGAACACCCGTTTGTACTGTTTGTGTTGACCATGCATTTAAAAGAAGGTCATAATTGGCTGTACTCAAACCCCCTCCCGAGAAAGCATTAGAAAAACTTGTTATGTTGCCTACGTCCCAACCGCTTATGTCTTCATTCCAATTTGTATTGCTGAGAAGGAAATAGAGACAATTTGTGGCGTTGCCCATATTCCATGCCGAGATACCGCTAGTAAAAAGGGTCTGAAAAAAGTACCCTGTCATAGTACCGCTAATAGTAGGGGAGTCGGTAGCTGTAATAGTTCCCGCATAAGCACGCATAGCAAATGACGCGCCACCTATACTAAGGTCTGACCCTCCCCAATGAGAGATATTCGTTATTTTTAGAATATCGCCGCCGCCTCCCCACGAAAGATTGCCAATCGTTCCCGTTATCTCGACAGTATAGGTTCCGCCCGTACCATAGGTATGGAGTAGGGCAGCGTCGTTATATGCCGTAATGGTATCTGTAGTACCATCACCCCAATCAATGTCACAGTTATAGGTGTTTCCCGAGCGAAATTTAACTTCAAATTGGTCATTTCCCGAAGGCCCGGATAATGTTGTATCTACAGTCATCGTGAATCCGCCGCTTGGAGGTGGCGGAATTGGCGTGCCGCCGCTCGAAGCGCCGCTTGCATTCCCTCCGAACATATTTCCTATAGATATAGCTGTTGGCATGATTTAAAAAAGTGCAGTTACTGATTGTATTCCGGATGTGCCTGTATCCCATATATGACTAATCTGAACCGGGATAAAGCTACCTGCGATAAGGTTATTGAAGGTGACAATGTCACCCCCCATAGTAGTTACCTTTAAGGCATTGACAGCGTTTGAAGGGTCTACATATAGTGTGGCAGGCTCAGTGGACTGACTGTATATAGCAAAAGGCTGTACGGGCAGGTAAAAAACCCCCGCCTCCAAAACCCAAAGTGTAGTGCTACTTTGCACAGAGGCCACACGGGTAGCTTGTCCTCCCGTGCTAGTGCTTATCACTAAGTCTCCTGCTTTAACCCCTAATGCTATAAAATCAATAAGACCGTTATTGACTAATCTAGTTGCAACACCGACCGAGGCTGTCGTACTTCCCAAAGTAATAAGATTGTCAAGGTTGACATTGGGACTATTGGGGGAATCACTCCACCACAAATTGTCCATTACAGTGCTACGCCCTGTCTGTAATTTTTGGTAGCCCATCCTTAGAAGAGCGCTAAAATATCTGTGGATGTAGAAACAGTCCAAACTCGCTTTACCTGTACAGGAAGAAAGGTTCCCGCTATAGGCCCGGTAAAAGTTACATCATCACCCCCCATAGTAGTTACTTTAAGAGTGCCTGTTGACGCAACAGAAGTCCCTACATATAGAACAGCAGGCTCAGTGCTCTGTAGCAAAATAACAATTCGCTCACCTGAAGTAAAAATACCTGTGGCGATTACCGTAATCTCTGTCTCACTATCTACACTTGCCACTCGAGAAGCGGCTTGTGCTCCGCTGTTCTGAAATACGAGGTCGCCCGCTGTGACGCCGTCAGTAATAAATGTAGCGCCCGCCACTACAAGCAAAAGCCCCGTCGTTCCTGCGGTCAAAGCGTCAGCCGTCAAAGTGATAGGATTATAGAGATTTACAGTGTCCTCAGTATTGCTGAGTAACTTTGTCATGTCAGTAGCACGACCTACCTGTAGTTTTTGATAACCCATCTTTAGTCTTTGTTGTAAGGGAAAACTCGGTTTAAAGCATCCCTTCTTTTATTGCATCCACAGTCTTCTGTAACGGAATCTACCGCCGCCTTAATCCCGGTGGCTTGAGTAATTTTAAAAATTGAATCGCCAAGTCCCCTAGATTTAGTTCCCATACTGCAAATATACGAATTATTTTCGGCGGTCAGGGATGACGGCTCCGATGAGCGTATCAATCCAACCAAATACCTGATTGTCTTTTTCAGACGGAGTCAAATTGACTACTATTTTTACAAAAGCCATTAGTCCAATGACCAATGCTGCAGCGTTTTCGGTGATAAATTCTACCATAGTTATTTCGTTTTACATCCAAAGTTATTGGCGTAGTTAGCCATCTTAACCACTGACGCAGAATACTCATCAGTATCCTTCATCACAGCAGAGGCTGCGCTACACGCATCTTTGAATCCATTTTTTTTGGCCCACGCGGTAAACTTACCTTCGTCAGCCTTTTTAATCTCGGGGAATTTCCCCTCCTTAGTACGGCCTTTCTTAGCCATTACTTAGATATTAATCCGTCGAGGTGCTTCCCCACGGATTTGATATGCTCATACTTCATGCCTTGGTCGCCACCATAGGCGTGACCGTAGTCCTTTTTAGACATAGCCTCGGACTCATTGCGACGAGACTTGAGAGATTGCTGATGCGACCCCTTATGCTTGTTTCCTAGCGACTCGTCGAGGCGAGCATTATAACCTTGCTTGTTCATGATTAGTAATTTGTCCAAAGATACAAAGATTTCAAGTATGCCCTATTGACCCTTTCTCTGATAAGGCTATAGTAGAATGCCTAGGCATTCTTCAACTTAGCCACCTGAGTTACTGACCCCAACTGCTGTAGCCCCAAAGGACGAGAAGATGTAGGTTTCTTTGTGGTAGGCTTCGTAGGCTTCGACCACTTCAGTATGTCCTTGTTGCGGAAGTTAACGTCGTTTAAATCAACGATTCGAACATCCTTGGTTTTTTTGTCAGCCATCTTTAATATCTTTACGTAGCAAATTTACAAAATTTAATTTATGTTGAATTGGCGCAAACCGCCCCCACAGGATTACCTGAAATATTGGCGCGTAGTAAGATACTTTATTAAAGCAAAGTATGACCTTAGTCAAGCCGACCTAGAGATACTCCTGTTCCTATACTCCGAGAAATATTTCTCAAAAGATAAGTTCGATGAGTTCAACGAATTAATATCGTGGGATAAGCAGAGGTTCAATACCCTCCTTCAAGAAGGATGGGTCGATGTCTTTAGGAAGAAAGAAGGGAATAGAAGAGTGGTATACGAGCTTTCCTACAAGGCAAGAAGAGTAGTCGGCCTAGTATACAAGAAACTAAACGGAGAAGAACTCCCCGAACACCCTTCCGTTAACCCGCTCTTTAAGAATAATATCCCATATATGGATAAGGTATATAGGAACTTTATAAAAGAGATGAACGCCTTTACTCGACAACAACGACATCAGTCTCGCGAATGACACTGTACTGCTCGTTCTTGATAAGCATAGTATACCCCGCCCGGCTGTCGTAATAGATGGTGTCGCCCGGCTTAATAGCCGACACCTCAGTGCCCGAACTAGCAACAGTCGCGCGCCTATAACGAAACTCACTCGCGTCCTCAGCAGAAAGAAGCAGCCCCGAAGAAGTCTCTAACTCCTCCTTGATGGGAGAGATAAGAATGTATTTTCCAATCGGCTTCATACGACAGTATAGTTTACAGGGGGAGGTGAATAGCTGCTGTCCATAGCAGACTCATATGAGCGGGCCATAGTAATGATAGCGTTCGTAGAAAGAATAGTAGTGGCTACACTGACCGCATTCTCAAGAGCACTGCGCGTAACCTTCAAAGGGTCAATGACGCCCATCTCATACATGTCGCCATACTCGTCAGTCTTGATGTTATACCCATAGCTATAAGACTCGTCAGCATTGCCCGCCCAAATATCAACACGGTTGGTCAGACCCGCATTCGCAACGATAAGCTCAAAGGGAGCGCGAAGGGCAACAGAGAGAATCTTCTCAGCTACCGTCTGAGGGTCAGGGTATCGCAGAGCCCCCTCGTTCCATAACGCTACACCGCCGCCCGGGAGGATGCCCTCCTCAAGAGCTGAACGTACAGCACACACAGCATCGTCAATGCGGTCGTATAGCTCCTTCTGCTCTAAGTCAGTATTCCCACCCGCATAGATGACGCCAATGCCGCCCGTAAGAGAGGCAATACGCGATAAGATAAACTCACGGTCAGCCTTCTTTTGAGTGAGCTCGATGGCCTCACGCAATTGCTTAACGCGCTCGTCAATGGCGTCCTGCTTTTGGCTGCTCTCATCCTTGAGGATGACAGAAGAGTCGCGACCGATAATGACACGCTCCGCATGGCCAAGGTCAGTGGCCGTCATAAGGCTTAAGTCGTCACCCGTCTTCTCAGAAAAATATGTAGCCCCAACACTAAGAGCAATATCCTGCATCAGCTCGTGCTGACGGTAACCGAAATTCGGGGGAGGGATAATGCAAATCTTCATGTCCCGCTTCATCACATTAGCAGCAATAGTGTTCACCACGTTCTGAGAACAAGGGGCAATAATTAAAAGCTTCTTGTTCTCCGAAATGACAGACTTTAAAACGTTCTCTATCTGAAGGACGTTAGAGATGTCACTGTCACATACCAAAAGATGAACGTCATCAAGAACACACTCGTCACGCTTGTGGTCAGTAATGAATAACGGAGAGCCATATCCACGGTCTACCTTCAACCCGCGAGTGGTCTCGTAATACGTGTCGCTAGTCATAGAACGGTCAACAGTGACAATACCCTGCTTGCCAATTTCACGATAGACCTGAGAAATAATCTCGCCTACCGTATGGTCATTGTTAGAAGAGATAGTGGCAACGTCCTTTAAACGACCCTTGGTTACAGCACGAGAATTTCCCTTGAGAGATGAGACAATAGCCGAACACTCCGAATTTAAATCCCGGAGAACCTCCGTCTTGTCGTCGCCATCACCAATATATTCCATGCCCGCACGGATGATAGCGCGAGCCAAAACAATAGAAGTAGTCGTCCCGTCACCCGCCGTAGTAGCAGTCCGCTCCGCAGCCTCCTTCATAATGCGTACCGCTAAATTCTCAGTGGCGTCCATAAGGTCAATGGCCTTAGCTACAGTAACGCCATCCTTAGTTACAGTGATGCCGTAAGTGTGCTGAGGAGATTCAATGAGGACAGTTTGACCCGCAGGGCCCAATGTGCTGCCTACAGCATCTGCGATTTTGTCTATCCCGAGGACGAGTTTCTCCCTCGCAACGTCGTTAAACTCCAACTTCTTTGGAGTAAATCCTGAATCTTGCATTAAAATATCTATTTGATTAATGCAAATATACGAAACCTAGCCTAATATTTTCCCTTCCTACTCGAAGGAAAACTTTTAGTTGAGCCACCCTTCCCGGCCCATAACTTCATTTTACTCTTGATTGCCATATGTCGGTTTTTAGTTCCCCCTTATAGTAGTAGTAGTAGTATTACTTCTTTATTTTTTTTCTTAAGAGAATCTCTTCTTTTTTTCGGCATTATCGACATCTCTCTAAAAATCAGTTAGTTAAAAATTAAATATCGACAGAGAACGACACAGACTCGGCACAACATCGACAGGATTAAATGAAAAAGGGGGCAACGCCCCCCTTTCTAATAAATGAAAGTGAGGTTACTCACCCATCATCTCCCGCTCGCGAAGTCTTGCAAGAACATTTCCTGCAGCTACAACCTCTACTTGCTCCGCGCGTTTGCGCATCGCCTTCATTTGGCAAGCGGTTTCGATTAATGTCTTGCCGGGTTCGAGATTCGGTCTTTGCCATCCAAACTTATCCATAAGGTTATTTTTTAAAATGTAAACTAAGAAGCCCTAAGTACAAAATCAATTCGGAATAAGGAGAATCATCATCAGGAACATAATATGAAAACCCTAATGCGAAGCCTATATGAATGCGATTCTGTATCTCAATAGCCACAAACAAAGATACGATTTTTTTATTAGATGTTTTTAGTGTTTGGGTTATAGAGTGTTATACGCGCACCCCCGGGGCAGGGAAACCGATTTGTTTTTGACACGGGGGGTTGTGACCTCGTCGGCGCGCCTCCGTTTTTTTGGCGTTTTCGGTGGGGCTGTCCGACCACCCCCATGCAGGCGAGAATGCATAGCCCCATCGAGGAGACTCCCGGCACGCTCGGTGTGGCTGTCGCGCCACACCAAGCAAGTCCCATCGCGCACGCTCCCGGACAGAGTGAGTGTGTCCTTGAAGACACGCCAAGGGCTGTCGCCTTGGTGGCCTTCCCCCAAGTCTGAGACATGCACACGGGTGCAGGTCAGACATAGCCCCTGCCCGCCTGCAGCAGGGCATAAACATTAGACTTAATTTGCACAGCCATGTGATTTGAACGAAGAAAAGACATATATTGCACTACGGGAGAGAACAAATGACCTCCCAAATTCAATTAACCCGCTGACTATCAGCACATTACATCAGTATTATGAGTGAAATTACACTACTTCCAATCGAGCGCGACTTCCTCGCGTCACCTGCTATCAAGCAGGCGTTGAATCTGAACGACATCCGTCGAGGACAACGCAACATCGGTAATGCGCAGAAGCGCAAGTTTGCATCGACCATTGAATTGTCCGCTCACGTTGTGGCAGCCTACGAATGGTTCAAAAGTCCTGAAGGTCAGGCGGCGTTCCGTGAGCAAGGTCTCACTTGGACAATGGACGACTTCAGTCTGAAGGTCTTCGGATGGCAGAGGTCTTACTTTCACAAGGTGCGGAAGGCAGGTATGCTTGATGCCCGTATCGTGGAGGCGTTCATCACCAAGTGCATGGAGATAGGCGACGATGCCAAGCAGACATTGGCAGGTCTCCTAGAGTTCAGCAGTGACATTGACGTTGACTCGCTCGACGCAGATGCCACAGACGAAGAGGTTGCTGAGGCAGTCGAAGAGACAGAGGTTCCTGTTCGTGAGGCGAGCACGACGATAGTCACGCTTGCTTTCAGTAATCCTGACGGCGACAACGTAGCGTTCCGCATGGACGCTGACGGGTCGTTCAACACTCGCAACTCCAAGGAGGAAATCGTGGGTGTCCTCGCTCTAATTAACGCAGCCATCGCTGCCATCGACTAGAGCTACCAAGGGGTCGCAGTCGGTGCGCATGGGGTTCGAGTCCCTAACTCCTTCAAATTAAATCCGTGTCCTTGAGGACACACAATCTAGAAGAGTTATGACAACCGGAATTCAATACCAACCATCGGGTGACGATGGGCGCAACCGACAGCAGGGCTACCATTGGTGCTCGCGCAACGGGTTCATCGACCACAGCAAGGGGGCGAAGCACAGCGACATCGCTACGCTCAAGAGCGCAGCCAAGCAGAATCTCGTTGACCTAGGTCAGGGGGACTACAGCAGCAAGTTCACTATCGGATTTGAAATCGAGAAGAACGCCTTCCATCGTGGGGCTGTGACTGAGCACTCGCTGCTCGCCGGATATGAAAGGGACGCTAGTTGTGGAGTTGAGGCTGTCACCAACATCCTCCCCTTGCTCCCTGCCGGGGAATGGCGCAATAAGGTCTTCAGCATGATGTACGAAGCGAAGCGCATCATCGACGACAGCTACAGCCCGTCAGACACACGCTGTGGTGGTCACATCACGATGGCCTGTCAAGGTTTGTCAGGGATGGAGCTTGCTGCGCGACTAAGACCATTCTCAGGAGTCGTGCACTCGCTGTATCGTCGCCGGATGAAGAACAGCTACTGCAAGTGGGGTTGGAACATGGACTTGGCTGAAGTTCCTCGTAGGCATTCGATGTGCAACATCAAGAGCGAACGTCTTGAGTTCCGCCTTCCATCTCGCGTGACTTCAGTCAAGCAGTTAATGCGCCGCTACGAGTTGATGTACGTCATGATGGACTTCGCCGTCAATCGCCCTACGGCATCGTTTAAGACGTTCATGCGCGCTGTCCGTCCCATCGTCAGTTCGATGTACGATGGCAACGAAACCAAGGTTGACTTGGTGATGGACTTGGCTGAGGAATGGAATAAGGCATTGCGCACCAACACCCTGAATCGCAAGGTGATTGACTATGTTGACCGGGTGACAGTTGAGACGGGACGTCTTGACCGAGACCTAGAGCGTAACGGATGGTGAGTTGGATGGGGGTGTGTCCTCAAGGACACACTCCCGCTGTCGGGCAGTGTGTACTGCCCCTGATGAGTCCGAAAGGACGAAACAGCTACTCAACAAACGGGTGATGGCCTACCATCAAATGATAATGTCATATTTAAATAAGATTCAGTTTTGGACTGAGCAACTTGCTGACGCGAAGGGCAATCTTCGGGCGCGCTACTCGGTGGTGCGATGCGAGGAGTCCTTGGCTTACTTCACAGCCAAGGAGGAGACACTCTTATCTGCTTATTATGAGGAGCGTGAGCAAGAGAGGCGCGTTGATGCAGTTGCGGAGAGTCTCACGGAGTCACGCACTCGTCTGACGAGCGCACTTCAGAACGGCGACTTCTTTTTCACCGAGGCGCATTACCATGTGATGGCGGATGCTATATCGCTAATTGAGGAGAAGATTGTGAAGGACTACCTGTCTTACTCGCACAACGATGCGATGACGGACACGATATCACAGGCTTTATTCGAGGCGACTTGGGAGGCTGTGCGCAAGGTGATTAAGAACAACGCCTAATCGCTAGGGGGGTGTGTCCTCAAGGACACACTCCCGCCGTCGAGCGGTGTGTGCCGCTCCTGATGAGTCCGAAAGGACGAAACGGAAACTAACGGGTGATGTACCTACCATCAAAAGTCTTATGAACTATCTCCAATCGTTGCACTATGCTCTCGGAGCTGTCCAATCCAAGGTGCGTCCTAATGACGCAGTAGAATCCGTCGCATCCCGCTTCCGGAACGAAATCGAAGGTGCTCTTGCGTTCGCTGTTATCGGTAAGATTAAGAGCGAAATCTACTTCCAAGAAGAGCGGACGCTAACCACGGATAGGGTGGATGCGATAGTCGAAGCTACCTATGCCAACCTCCCAAGGTTTAACTGCTAATTTAATCGGAGCACGTCTCCACAAACTCTCTCTACCATGCGAACAACACGCAACACACGTATCGACGACGGCTACCAAGGCAAGGTCGAATTTTGGTCAGCACAATTGGAGTCTTCCCTCAAAGGCGAAGGCAAGTATGACCTAGACCGATGCCGTGCATCGCTCGACTACTTCAAAGGAAAGGCTTTGAAGTGGAACACGGACAATGAGCTGAGGCTCTTCACCATATTCCACTACGGGTGGATGATGAAAGACTTCAAGTCAGTCGAAGTCCACGCGTTTGCCGAGGAAATCGGAATGCCTTTCACGCAGGCACTGTACGTATCTGACAACTACGAACGCCTGAACCAAGAGTACGGGCATTTGTTCTCTTACTAAATTGACGCGCCCTCCCCTGACATTGCATCCCCCATTGCGATAGAGAAATTAAATGAGGCACTCCAAAATTTGGTAGTGTAGAAATCTTGTCGTATATTTGTACAAATCAGAGGGGTGTGTCCTCAAAGACACGCCGCTCACAATTCTAATTAACATGACACAATTCAAATGGACTGACGCGTCCGCAAAAGCGTTCACCCAAGTGTATAGTAGCAACTTTGACTCCAAGTGCATCCCGTCTTGGTTTCGTGGCTCTTACTCTGACTACATCGGAAAGAAAATGGACGAGAAACTTGAGCAATTCAAATCAGATTGGGTACGCTCTGAATCTCAGAAGGAGTTGGTTCTCTGTCTTGAGGACAGCGAAGACCTGACCTTGAGAATCGTCGATGGGAAACTTCTAATCACGAGGTCATGAGCGACGACACTAAACTAGCATTGAAGGTGACGCTATTCTTCATCTTCTTCCTTATAGCATGGGCATACGCATCGAGCGTTGACCTTGAAATTCTAACCCTTGAAACAAAATAGCATGAGCATAATCCTTTCGCCATCCATCGCCCAACTTCAAGAGGTCTACGGGCTTGAATGGATTGACTACGTCGAGTACGCTGACCTTGAAATTCTAACCCTTGAAAATAAATAATCATGAGCAACATGAGTTACTGTCGGTTTGAAAACACAGCCGCTGACCTGCAAGATTGCGTTAATGCAATCCAAAGAGGTGATGCCCGAGACTTAGACAGCTACGAGCGTAGCGGGCTTAAAACAATAATGCAATTGTGCAAAGACTTAGTAGACGAGCAAGTCTACATCAAAACCCTAGTCGAAGATGAAAAGTGAACACAATCACCTAATAGTATAACCAAAAGAGAAAAATTAATCCAATGAAATACTTTAACGGAGAAGGCAAGTATCAAACTGCCTATAACATAGCATGGGAGACCTACGTCCCTGACAGGGGACATGGAGACACGGTGTATGCTGAATGCTTACGGTGTGCGGGAAGACTAATGCACGAGTTCTACAACAACGGCAATGGGAATGCGGCGGGAGGATGTAACCAAGAGTTCTATCTTCACTGCATCGACTTCTTGCATGGACACATAGACGATGTGACGAGAGACCTTATTGAGCGCAACCTCTATAGTCCGAGAGGATTTGGAGACTTGGTAATCAACGAGGCGTTTGAGTCTATGATAGACCAACTTGTAAACGTGGACAGGATTAACACCACCTCCTTGGAGTGGATAGGAGAAACAACTTCCTACATCATGGGTGATATAGCATGGGTAGAAGTTGCAAAACCACAGCCCGACATCGCGTCCGCTAGGCAAATTGAGGCATTAAAAAATGTGCTAAATAATTTGGTAGTGTAGAACTTTTGTCTTATATTTGTCCAATCAATGTTCAACCCGGGGTGTGTCTTCAAGGACACGCCCCATTTAATACTCAACGACAATGTGTGTAATTATTATCAAACAGAAATCGAATAGGATACCAATGCAGACTCTCGAGAATGCATCGTACATAAACCAACACGGACTCGGTGTTGTGTGGCTTGACACCTTCAAGACCGACTACTTCAAGTCGAGCGAATACAGCGTGCTTGACACGACACGCCCCTTCATCGCTCACTTCCGCTATGCTACTATCGGAAAGATTAACAAGGCTAACACCCACCCTTTCCCGTGTGGCGAGAAGAAGCAAGAGATGTTTATGATGAACGGAACTGTGAAGAAGTACGGCAATAAGGACATGACGGATACTCAGCACATGGCGAATATACTTGGGGATATGCCGCGTCATGATTGGAAGGTATTCTTGGCGCAATTTGGCTGCCGCTTTGTGTCAGTCAACACCGCCACGAAGTCGTTTCAGATTTACAACCGAGAGCTATTCACTTACAAGGACGGGGTATGGTACAGCAAGACCAACATCTTCCGCGACAATGTGATAGCTGTGTACGGCACGCTGAAGAAAGGATACGGCAACTACATCGGCTACCTTCAGGGCAAATCCATATTTGTAGGAGGGGGGGAGACTGTCAACAAGCATCCCCTTATCGTCAATGGGCTTCCTTACTTGTCCCCCGTCAAAGGGGTAGGACATCACGTTGAGGTTGATGTGTTTCGTGTTGATGACGACACCTTCGCGGAGGTAGACCGACTTGAGGGACATCCCCGTTGGTACAGGCGTGAGCTTACGGACATCCGAATGGAAGACGGTAAGATTATATCGGCTTGGGCTTACTTCAACGACGTAGACATCGAGAACCTTACGCACCACAAAAGCTACGAGCCTGTGCCCGTGCGTGCCCCTTCATTTAAATTCGCTAAACCCTTTCAGCCTACGATTGAGACCGAGGACGACTTCGGCGAGGACTGTTGGGAGTTTGATGACAACGACTTACCTGACTGCGAGGATGATTTGATTTGTCCTACCTGCTACGCTGACGTAGAGTTCGACGGCTTCAACAACTACCTATGCTCGGAGTGTGACATATGGTATGCGGAGTGCGACCTACACGAGGTCTCAGATACCACCAACCGTGTCCTCAAGGACACACATTAAAAAGAAGCCATGAATAAAGACATAAACGAGGACGGATACTACACCGGAGCGGAAGTGCAATGGAATGTGGAGGACGTGGAGGAATTTGGCTTGAACAACCATCCCGAACTTGAACTATCGGAGGAGGACTGCGAGAGGATTCTCGTCGCGACGTTTCAGGACAACGAGCACCTGATGCAGATGATAAATGAATCTATAGGCTCAACGATTGACCATATGCTAGAGACGGGAGCGTTGGAAACTCCGCCACCCATGTGCTCCCATTGTGGCGACGTTGAAGTAGAAGCTGAAGGTCAGCCCTGCTCTAAAGAATGCCGAGATGGATACGTCTATGATTGGTTAACTGAAAATAATTAGAACTATGAAAGAGATTCAGGAAATCCTGCAACACCAAAGGAAAGAGGCAAAGACTCTCATGCAAAACCCGTCCTCCTCTGAGCAGCGAATAGGGTTGGGCATGATGACAGTCATTATTGAGGTGCAGTCAGCACTACGAAGTAAGGAAGCCAAGCGATTCCTCAACAGGGAAAACACCATCGTAAAAGATGGGTATGTGTATGTAAAAATAAAGGACATTCCGTTTGGAAATGTCTAACCTATGGCGTATATTTGGTTAAATTAAATTCAATTATTATGGCAACATTAATTAAAGTAGACGGCACTATCGTAGAAGATATTTCCGTGGACACCCTAGCCAAGCAACAGCATTATGTTGACGGCTACATCGAGTACGGCTTTCGAGGCGACAAGATTTTTATAATGAACGAGGAGGGGCTACTGCGCTCACTGCCCGTGAATGAAACTGCATCCGACAAGTACGGAGGTATCCTAGTGGGGGATGTCGTCGTGGCTGATGCAACTGAAATCGCCTAGGCTATGAACTCCCTATACTTAAAGCTCAACCACCCTGAGCACCGCTCCCTCATCCAACGGATACAGAGAATTTCTGACAAGGACACCCACACCTTCAAAGACTTTCAAGATACGGGGCTGATGATTCCGCGCGACCAATTTGAAAAAACAATGGGAGGGGTAGACCTTCGACCATCTTGTACAGTGGTTGTATGGTACGCACTGAACAACGCAATTATACAGGGTCTTGATTCAGGATTCTTTATCACGGATTCTGCAGGAGAGAACAAGAGAAGCAAGACCCTTGATGTGATAGAAAAATTTATTTATGAGCAAGGAGAAAATTAATTAAAATGGAGAAGAAAAAAAACCGTGAGCGTGTGTCCTCAAAGACACACCCAATTAACTCGTCAGAAGTATTACGAGAACTATTCCAAGATTTAGCAGATGTCTATAGTGGAAAATTTAACCCAACGAAAGATGAAAGAGGCAATATTTAATCAGTACGCAACCAAGATTGCGTCTGTCTTCAATATAAATGAGGAGGAAATTTTCGAGAAGTCCAAGAAGCGTGAACTCGTAGACGCGAGACACCTCTTGTACTACGTATGCTCAAAGAGACCCATGCGTGTCGTGTACATTCAAAACTACATGAAGGAGAGGGGATACCATATCGGACACACAAGCATCCTTCACGGGATTCAGGAGGCAACCAAGCGTGCCGAAGGTGACCGAGACTATAAGCGAATCCTAAAAGAAATTCAGTTATGAGAATCCTGAGAAAAATCCACGCTATAATCGCATCTCTCTTGCGTCTCAACTCTGTGTACGTAATACTCGTAGCGGACGAGGGCGACCACTTCAACCAAGTTCTTCTTACCTATGACCTGTGTCATGCGCTAGAGACCTTGAATGAATTCAATCATGAGCACACCCGAATCTCTAGCGGAAAGGACGAGAGGTACAAGGCGATGCTTTTAAAGCTGAGAGTTAGCCTCGGTAAGATATGAAGTTCTCTGCTAACGAAGTGTTTGAACAATCACTTCAAGACCGACATGCAGGACAGGTAGACAGTGATGGATACCGTGCGCGCATGAGGTATGGAACAAAAATCTCACGAGACAACCTCACGGGAGAGGTGGAATTCTTTAACTGTACGAAAGGAGGAAACATGTATGCACTTCTTACCCCTACCGAAATAAATATTTTTCTAGAAAAAGGTTGGGTATGTGGAGTGTATGTCGTATATTTGTCTAACAACCGTTTAAAGCTTGACATAATTGAGCGGTCAATAAGACGTGAGGTAAACGAAAAAAACAACCCCGCTACTATCAAGTCTTTAAAATCAAAGCAAGAAAAAATTTTTTCTCGCTATAACAAGGTTAATCTATTATTAAAATCAATTCAAGATGGCACAATCTAAATCCATATTCGAAACATTGAGCGCAATAAACGTCAATGACAAAGTCGAAAAAAAATCAAACCTTACTTACCTATCATGGGCATGGGCATGGGCAGAGGTAAAAAAACAATATCCCGACGCTACCTATGAGGTACTTCGAGACCCGCAAACCGACAAGCCTTGGTTCTTTGACCCTTCGCTAGGGTACATGACCATGACCAACGTGACTATCAAGGCTCATACCCTTGAGATGTGGCTTCCTGTGATGGACGGAGCAAACAAAGCTATGCTAGACACACAGCGCACCTACACTACTAGGTATGGTGATAAGACAGTGGAGGCAGCATCCATGTTTGACATCAACAAGACTATCATGCGTTGCCTTACCAAAAACTTAGCGATGTTCGGTCTTGGTCACTACATCTATGCAGGTGAAGACCTTCCTGAGACTCAGCCGGAACCTGTGGAGATGCAGACCTTAAAGGTGGGTGATGATAATTGGAAAAACATCCTAAAGTTTATCGCCGAGAACAAGGACAAGGGATTAACTGAGATTTCCTCTATGGTCAAGAGAAAGTATAAGGTTACTGCCACGATTCAGAAGGCGTTGAAAGCGGAAATCGAAAAGTCATGAGTGATATAATTGACAAGCTTCGGGACGACGAGCAGTACTATGGAGAGTTTGGGCAGAAGTATCTGTCCAACTCTGACATAGGTGCGCTACTGCGTAACCCTAGAAACTTTAAGAAGCGTGAGCCGGACAACCCTGCGTTTGCCAAAGGGAGGTACTTTCATCAGCTAATCCTTGAGCCTGAGAAGGCTGAGGGATGGGTGTTTGCAGAGATGGCATCTCGAAATTCCAAAGCCTATAAAGATTTCTGCTTGGAGCACGAGCTAGAATTTGCTTTACTAGACAAGGAGGCCGATGATGTACGCTCCTGCGTGAGGTCTATGCTAGGACACATGACTTTGTTTGACGACATCCGTCACGACCAATGCGAGTATGAAGTTCCGGCTGTGAAGGAGATGGCAGGAGAGATGTGGAAAGGAAAGGCGGACATCGTACATCCCGAGATGGTGATAGACCTGAAGACCACGGCTGATATAAACTCCTTCAAGTGGAGCGCGAAGAAGTACAACTACGACAGCCAAGCTTATATCTATCAGAAGCTATTCGACCGACCCCTAGTCTTCTATGTGGTAGAGAAGGGGAGCGGGATGCTTGGAGTATTCGAGCCATCACCTCAGTTTATTGAAGGAGGAGAGGCTAAAGTAAACCGAGCAGTGGGGGTGTACCGAAAGTTCTTTGGCGACAACCCGACCGAAGATATTGAGTCATATTTAATCCACGAAACCCTTTGATGTGTCCTCAAGGACACGTATATTTGTTTAATTAATTCTTTAATCATGTCAAAAACTACTGACCCTATTTTTCCTGACGGCTTTATCTTTAAGCGCAAGGATACCTCTCCCGATTGGGTACACGGAAGCCTGTCTATCAAAGTAGACGAGGCCATTGCATTTCTTACCGCCAACCAAAGCAACGGATGGGTGAATATCGAAATGAAAACGGGCAAGTCAGGTAAGCATTATTGCGAACTTGATACTTGGAAGCCTGACCCTTCTAAAGCCAAGACAAAAACAGTGAGTGATGACAGCACGTCTAGTGCTGATGGCGAATCAGTGCCATTCTAATCATTGTGTGTTGAGTAGAGTGAAGGGGGGCTTTGTCAGCCCCCCTTTTTTTCCCCTATATGTGCCGATAATTTTCTAGCATATACTACTACTACTCTCTTTTCTTTATTTATTTTTTCTTCTTGTATTATGGAAAAAAAATCGACATTATCGACATCCCCTTGACAATCAACAATTTACTCGACACAAAATCAGCACAGCCATGACACAGACCGTCACAATATTTAGAAACATACTAGATACAGCCACACCATTCCATCGCCCTGTTGGGTTTATCCTTAAAAGGATAAAGGAGGGAGCAACAAAAGACTTAGTAAAAAGAATCCGCTTAGAGAAGAACAAGACAGAGCGCAACGAACTCAAGAAGGAATTACCTGCGATTTGTTTTAGCGGGGTATTCAATCAGAGAAACGATTCCTCTATCTCTGAGCACAGCGGTATCATCTGCCTAGACTTTGATGGGTATGAAAAGAAAAAGGAACTCCTTAGCCATAAAGAGAACCTAACCAAAGACCCCTATGTTATGTCGGTCTTTGTTAGCCCGTCAGGGAATGGTTTGAAAGTGTTAGTTCGTATACCCCCCGACCCCGACAATCACGTCAACTATTTCAACGCGCTCCAAAAACACTTCGAGAGCCCACACTTCGACAAGGCGTGTAAGAACATCTCTCGCGTATGCTATGAGTCCTTTGACCCGATGGTATACGTAAACGAGAACTCCTCGCTATGGGATAAGATAGATGAACCGGACTACAGAGAATTGGTAGCCCGCCGTGACCCGCCCACTATACCCATCTCGGATGAGAATAAAATTGTAGATATTCTAATCAAGTGGTGGTCGAAGAAATATCCTATGGTCGAGGGGCAGAGGAATCAGAACACCTACGTTCTAGCGATGGCTCTCAATGACTATGGAATCAACAAGAGCCTTGCATCGTATGTCCTAAACAACTACGCCACTAAAGATTTCCCTGAATCAGAGATTCAAAGAACCATTGACTCAGCCTATGCACACGAGCAGAACTTCGGAACAAAGTATTACGAGGACGAGGACAAGGTGAATCAGATACGCACCAAGATGAAGCGCGGCGTGTCAAAAAAGGAAATCCGTTATCAACTTGAAGAGTCTGCGTTGGATAGCGATACGATTGATGCCGTTCTCAATCGAGTAGAGGATGAGAATTCCATGCAGACATTTTGGGAGAAGAATGAGAAGGGGACAATTAAGATTGTACATATCCTGTTCAAGCAATTTCTAGAGGACAATGGCTTCTATAAGTTTTGCCCTGAAGGTGGGAGGAATTATATCTTTGTTAAGGTTACCAATAATCTTGTTGACCACACATCCGATAAAGAGATTAAAGACTTTATCCTTAACCATCTCATATCCCTTGACGATATTTCTATATATAATTATTTTGCAGACAACGTAAGATTCTTTAGAGAAGAATTCTTATCCCTTCTCTCCACCATAGATATTTACTTTATCGAGGACAGCAAGGACGCATCGTATTTATACTACAGGAACTGCGCAGTTAAAATAACAGCATCACAACTAGAGACCATCGACTACCTTGACCTTGGTGGGTACGTATGGAAAGACCACGTGATAGACAGGAAGTTTTCTTTATGCTCCTACGACGACTGCGTATACGGGACATTCATCTCAAGGATTTGTGGCGATGAGAAGAGCAGGATATCCACGATGGAATCCACGATTGGATTTATGATGCACGGATACAAGAACCTGTCCTATTGTCCTGCCGTCATTCTAAATGATGAGGTCATCAGCGACAACCCGGAGGGTGGCACAGGCAAGGGGCTATTCATGAATGCACTAAGCCAAATGAAAAAACTTGTAGTGATTGACGGGAAAGCGTTTGCCTTTGAAAAAGCATTCCCATATCAAACGGTTAGTGCCGACACGCAAATTCTTTGCTTCGATGATGTGAAGAAGAACTTTGATTTCGAAAGGTTGTTCAGTGTCGTTACTGAGGGACTGACTCTCGAGAAGAAGAACAAAGATGCCATCAAGATTCCATTTACTAAGTCTCCTAAGATTAGCATCACCACCAATTACGCCATCAAGGGTACGGGTAGTTCGTTTGCTAGACGCAAGTGGGAGGTAGAGTTGCATCAGCACTACAACAAAGACAGGACTCCATTAGATGAATTTGGTAAGCACTTCTTTGCTGATTGGAATGATGAGGACTATTGCTCTTTTGACAACTACATGGTTTCGTGTTTACAAGGATATTTAAACACAGGACTTGTTTCTTCCGAGTTTGTAAACTTAAAAATCAGACAGCTATCCGCTGAATCTTGCCATGATTTCATTGAATGGTGCGGACTGATTGAAGGGGCTCCTGTGAACCAACACTTTGGTGTTGGCGACAAACTGATGAAGCAAGAATTGTACTATGAGTTCATCCAAGAGTACCCCGACTATGCGCCCAAGGCTAAGATGACTATCAGCAGGACTAGGTTTTACAAGTGGCTCACCGCCTATGCAATGTATATGACAGGTGTCGCCCCCGAGGAGGGAAGAGACCCATCGGGCAGATGGCTGCGCATCAGAGACAAGCATGAGCTACAGACCCAAACACAACTAGCGGTATGAAGCCTGAAACATTTAAGTGGAACGACAAGGAGGTCTACAAAAGAAAATCAGGATACTCTGATGAGATGATGGCTAATGACATGGCTCTAATTGCGGGGGTGGTTAATGCTACTGTCGATAAAAAAGTAGGGCGAGGCAAGAATGCTAAAACCGTAACAAGCCTTAAACACCCGAGCACTGACCCACGAATTATAAAGCTTATCAATGACAGTGTTGATTATTACAGAGGGAACATGAAGAAGGTAGAGTTTAGGGATTACCAAGAGGACATCATCACCCAAGGGATACGTGTCCTCAAGGACACAGGGCTTTTATATCTAGCTATGGAGGTTCGCACAGGGAAAACGCTGACAAGCTTGGGCATCTGCGAGGGTCTAGATGTGGACAATGTTTTGTTCATAACGAAGAAGAAAGCTATCTCGTCCATCACTGATGACTCAGACAAGCTTTGCCCATCCTTTGTCCTGTTCACCATTAACTACGAATCTCTTCACAAGATTCCTGACATCAAGTGGGATGTTATTATTTGTGATGAAGCACACAGTATGGGAGCATTCCCTAAGCCAAGCAAGAGAGCGAAAGAAGTTAAGTCTCTCCTGCAAAAGACAGGCGCGCGAGCGATTCTATTATCGGGCACACCGACTCCTGAATCGTACTGTCAGATGTACCATCAGGTGTACGGCATATCGTCTAATCCATTCCATTCATTCAAAAATTTCTACCGATTCTGTGATACCCATGCCCTCGTTACACAGAGAAAGATAAACGGACTCCTGATTAACGATTACTCCAATGGATTGAAATCTATTCTAGACGCTATGAGGCCATACACTATTAACTTCTCGCAAAAAGAAGCGGGCTTTAAGGTGGACACCCGAGAGCATACCCTATACGTAGACATGAACCCTAAGACGTATGACCTATGCAACAGGCTAAAGAAAGACCTTGTTATATCGGGAAAGAAAAACGATATACTCGGGGACACGCCCGTCAAGCTGATGCAGAAACTACATCAGATGTACTCGGGCACGGTGAAGTTTGAGAGCGGCGAATCAATGGTGCTTGACTACACCAAGGCTGAGTTTATAAAGAAAGAGTTCGACGGAAAAAAGATTGGAATCTTCTACAAGTTTAAAGAGGAGCTGAACGCCTTAAAAAAAGTCTTTGGGAAGGAGGGACTTACAACGGAGCTAAGTGTCTTTAAGGACACGCTATGTCCCGTTATAGCCCTTCAGATTGTAAGTGGGCGCGAGGGTATATCCCTGCGGGAGGCGGACGCATTGGTGTACTACAACATTGACTTCTCAGCCACAAGCTATTGGCAATCACGAGACCGAATGACCACAAAGGACAGGCTAGTGAGCGATGTGTATTGGATATTCTCTAGGGGAGGGATAGAGAAAGACATATACAGGGCTGTCTCCAAGAAGAAGGACTTCACCGTCAGCCACTTTAAGAAATTGCACAAAGACTATAACACCTTAGCCCTGTCCTAACACCTAAAGTTGTTTCGTATATTGGGGACTGTGACTGAGCAGCAAATCCAATCCAAAAGAATAAAGCAACTTGAGAGCGAGGGCTACTATGTTATCAAGCTAATCAAGACGAACAAGAACGGCATACCTGACATCATAGCCATCCCCCCCAACTCTAGTGTAATTTTTTCGGAGGTTAAGACACCCAAGGGGAGGCTGTCGAGGCTTCAAGAGTACAGATTAAAAGAGTTAGAAAGCTATGGTACAACAGAGGTTTTCAGGGGAGATTGATGAGCATCTCTTTGAGCTAGAGGATTGGTTCCTAGACAGGCTTCGAGAGTTTCCTGTTGGGTATAGAAAGTCCATACTAGGAGATATCGTTTTAGCTATTGACCATTTGCCTATAGACAATGGTTGGAGTCAAAGAATAGGGGGGGTAGTTAGAAATCCCAAACCTGTTTTTTATACAATAGAATACCTAAAACAAGAGGGAGAGCCTTTGCTTCTCCTCGATATATCAGAGATTGATTCCGATGAATACCTTGACTTGATTTTAGAAACTAATACAATTGAATCTTATGTTAAAACAGAAGTTCTATGAATTTGACAAGCTAAAAGAAGCGGTCAATTCGGTCTTCGGGTTAGATATGATGGAGAGAACTCGTAAGCGCCCCCATGTAAATGCCCGCATAGTCTTTTCAAATATTCTTTTTGAGAGAGGGTACAGCAAATCAGAGATAGGGCGATACCTCAACAAGAACCACGCTACTATTATTCATTACTGTAAAAGCTTTGAAGGATATGTTAAGACGGATAAAATTCTAAGCGAAAAGTATGATGCGGCTCGAAGCGTGTATCAAGATAACTTTGACCCGATTTATAACATGGACACTGTTAATTTAAAAAATGAGATTTTCTCTTTGAGGCAGAAAGTTTCTGATTTATATTGCAAAATTGAGGGTTACAAACAAGAGCGTGATAACCAACAAAAAGACACCAATCGTATGGATGGTATTTTTAAATTGGTGAGTCAGCGAACCCACCGTGGTAGTGAAGATAAAATTATGAGCGAGCTGAACGCATGGTTTAATGGCATACGATATTGATGACATAGATAAGGTGCTCAACTTCTCCTCATGGAGCACTAAAAGAAAGGTGGACGAGCTGCTCCACATGGACTCTCTGATGTACTGCAATCTTGGGACTGATTCTACGGCGGAAGAAAGGAAGGAAGTGAAGGGATACTCCAAAAAAATATATCGTGCAATCAAAACCATAGACAGCCACACGGGGGCTTGCCTATTAGCCGATGTAGATAAGACATGACCTTGTCTTCAATTGAACAAGAAAGAATAAGGCACATCAATCTCTTGATGGGTGAGCTTCACGATTCTACTAACGACATCTATGAGGGACTCATAGATAGGGAATTCACATTACTCAAGAGAATAATCTCCTCTCAGATAGATAGGCTAATAGATTTACGTAGCTCAATAGAGGATGAAGTCTAAAGACTATCGCCCGAGACTACGAGGCAATACAAGAATAGCATACGACAACCTGATTAAGGAGGAGCGTAGGATACTCGTGGTGGGAGATATCCATGCTCCTTTTTCTTTAGATGGATACCTCGAATTTTGTCAGGATATTTACGCTCGTTTCAATCTTAATCAAGTCGTGTTCATCGGGGATATTTTAGACAATCACTATGCATCCTACCATGATACTGACCCCAATGGCTTAGGGGGGCAGGATGAACTTGAGTGCGCCGTGGAGCAGGTGCAAGAGTGGGCACGCGCCTTTCCCGTGGCTGATGTCATTATCGGAAACCACGACAGAATGGTAATGCGCAAAGCCTTTTCGTCTGCCGTCCCCAAGGAGTGGATTAAATCGTACAACGAGGTGCTTGGAACAGATTGGAATTGGACGGAGCGCATTGTCTATGAC
>TARA_R110000765_G_scaffold26322_2_pt1 | contig 33992 bp, 40 predicted proteins | sample TARA_R110000765 | Tara Oceans TARA_R110000765 (sample SAMEA4398168) | marine metagenome | biome: Polar Biome; feature: [MES] marine water layer (ENVO:01000295) within the mesopelagic zone...; material: water (ENVO:00002006), including particulate matter (ENVO:01000060) such as...... | reverse complement strand
GGTCAGAATGCCTTAGAGGTAATTGCCTTTGAGACTGCTGTAGCTACTACTATGTTTAACTCTCCTATACTTGAGAACCAAGATATGGGTGACTTCTTTACTAACATCGCATTAGGTGCAGGTGTCTTTGGGTTAGCAGGGGGAGCAATAGATGCAACTAAGCTAAGCTTTGCTCTTAAGGGAGCTGCTGATAGAGAAGCTGTGCTAGCTAGGCCTTGGACATTCGTTGAGAGTACAGCTAAGATATCTGACCCTTACGAGAGATTAGCTATTAACTTTAGTCAGCTTGAAGATATGCCTTCTATACTACCTAGCTTAGAGCCTGCCTTATTAAAGTCTTTAACGCAGTCGGCTCAGACTAAGACTGAGATACTGCAGAATAGAATACGTGCTGATATAGGCGAGCTTGCTGGCGGAGATAGCTTGGTAGCTAACACTTTATTCCAAACCTTTAAAGGAGCTTCTGCTAACGATGCTAAGTCAGCTTTCATTGGAGCTAAGCAAGTTACCAACAGGACTGTACAATCTAAAGCAGTCAAGGCTAATGAAGCTATGGAAGCTAAGATAGCTAAAGGAGAGTTAAGTGTAAAGGAGATGGATGATTATCTAGACGCTCCTAATACTACATCTGTTGCTTATGCTAAGTCTTGGGGAGAAGATGCAGGTACAGTATTAACTGACGCCCCTAAGATTACATCTGTCAGTGATTTGCTTAAGTCGGGGCAGACTGTTAAGATAACTGGTAATAAAGTAATAGCTGGAGATAACAGCTGGAACTTTAGTCTTAACTATAACTTAGCTAAAAAGACTAAAGATAAAAAGTCTATGGAGGTATGGGATATAGCTAAGGCTACACCTCTTGCAGCTAATGCTAGATACATGTGGGCTAGTAAGTTACCTGCCTTTGCACCTACAGCTAAAGCTCCTTTGATTGTTCATGTTGATGACTTCCCTCTTATGGAGAAAGTTATGACTGAGCTGGTGGATACTCCTGGTATGGAGTTCGTTAAGTTCGCTGGACTTAAAGAAGGAGAGATGATAGGCACTAACTTCCAGAACTTCTTAGGCGGTAGAAAGAAGTCTATGGCGTTACGTTTACTTAGTGAGCCTAGGAAAGCACCTTTAGTTCAGGAAGAAGTAGCTGGCATTATTAATGTTAAGAATAACTTTCTGTCAGGTCAGGGAGTTAGAGACTCAGTCAATGAAGATAGCATTAAAGACTTACTTGCTTTCCAAGATCACTCTGCAGTATATAGAGAGAAGCTAGTTAAGCAAGGAGCTAGTAGAGAAGCTCTTGCGTCCTTTGATACTACTGGGCTAGGCGGTATACCTCAGCACTTAAACATCACTTATGATACCTCTGCCTTTAAAGGTGTTAACAACTTCGTAGTTGAGAACATGGTAGTTATCAGAGAGCAGCAGAAGCTGTATCAGCAAGCTAACTCTAACGCAGCTGCCGGTGTTCTTAAAGAAGATTACATGCGATTTGAAGAGATAACTACTGGCCGTGTATACTCTGGAGCTGTACCTTCGGGCGCAGGTGCTAAACTGTTCAGTGCTGCCAATGGTAACTACGGGTCTTTAGCTGCTAGTGTAGAGTCTATAGGTAAGGTTACTGCCTCTGTAATAGATAAGGCTAAAGCTAGAGCAGCTGAAACCTTTGAGCCTTTATTATATAAGTTAGCTAACGACGCTGAAGGAGCTGTAGAGTTCTCTAGCCTTAATGCTAGGGTTCGCGGCATAGAAGGCGAGTATGGATTGAATGAGTCAGGTACATACCTAGAACCTCTTGCTCTTATACGCTGGAGACAAGCTACTAAGGAAGCTATAGAGAAAGGAGATAAACCTCCTGCTACTCCAAGACTACCTGAGTCTATGCCTAAACGTATAGATATGAAGAGCCAGAACGTACAAGCTCTTGTTAAAGCACACATAGAAGTAAACGGGAAGAGAACAGGTGAACTCGCAAGTATTAAGACAGCGCAAGGTAGTCAGTTCAACAGGGCGCCGGACGCCTTTTATCCTATACCTGTTGATACTAAGGATTTTCCTTTCTTTGCTATGGTCTCTGACGCTAGTGTTACTTCAGGCAACCATAAGAAGATGCTATACGCTAACTCTGAATCTGAGCTTAGAGGTATGGTCGATAAGCTTAGGAGTAATCCGCAACTTACCTTCCGCTTTAAAGATGAGATTAAAGAACATCATTTAGCTGAGAATACTTTTCAGTACGAGAAGTCTATGAACAGTAACTACTTAGATACAGAAGTTAAAAGAAAGGGTGTTAGTGAATCTCTTTTTGTACCTACTGACCCTAAGAAGATTACAGATGATTTCATGAAGTGGCACTATCAAAGAGAGACTGGCCTAGTAAGGGAAGCTATAGGTGCTAAGTATGAAGTGCAGTTTGAAGAGTTGGCTAGATTAGGTAAGACTGATACCAGTGCTGCCACCTCTACACTATCTGGCGCTGCTGATTATGCAGAAGAGGCTATTAAGAACCCTTTCGCTGATTATATAAAATCTGCATTGAATATAGCTAAGACTTCTGACTATCCTTGGTGGACTAAAACTAACGAGATGGCTGATAGAGCAGTAAGTACTCTGCTTAATAAGGTATCTAGTCTTACATACAGCGCAAAAACTCCTGCAGAGTTAGCTGAAGTTAACAGGTTACTGATACAAGGAGGTTATAAAGGAGGTGTCTATACAGAAGACATGGCTGTGTTTGCTAACTCTGGAGCTAATAGAGGTGCGCTTAGTAACAGTATAGCTAAAGCTAATGCTTTAATGGCTACAGTTATATTAAGAATGGATCCTCTTAACGCTGCTAACAATGCTATATCTTCTACTGTGCTTCTAGGAGCTGAGACTAAAGCTATCTTCCGTGCTATAGAGCGTGGAGATAAAGAAGCTGCTGGTGCCTTAGCTGAACTGACTCGTATCAAAGTCCCAGGTACTCAAGAGACTATGCTTGCACCTAGGAAGCTGATAGCTAACTCAGTTCAGAAGTTTGGTATGCGTACACCTGAGATGCAGTGGTATAGAGATAACGGTTTCATTACTTCTATCTCTGACCAGTATAACAAAGCTATTGACTCTCTTACCTTTGACCCTACTAAAGGAGTCAGGTCTTGGGATAAGGGAATGGATAAGCTGCACAGTGACCTTAAAACTCTAGGAGATAAAGGTGAGAAGTGGACAGGTAACAAATTAGCTGAAGAGTTTAACAGATTCGTTGCTGCTGATGTTATGAAGCAAATGTCTGATGTAGCAGTTAAGCGAGGACTTATGACTAATAAGGAGCAGCTTGCTTATATCAATACGTTTGTTAATAGAACTCAAGGTAACTACTTAGCTGCTCAACGTCCTATGCTGTTCCAAGGGCCGATAGGTCAGTCTATAGGTTTGTTCCAAACATACCAGTTTAACTTAATACAGCAACTACTCCGTCATGTGGGTGAAGGTGGTGGCAAGGACGCCATGACTTTACTTGCACTGCAAGGCACTATCCACGGGATGAACGGCTTACCTGGATTTAGTGCAGTCAATACGCATCTAATAGGTAATGCCTCTGGTAATACAGAACACAAGGATGCTTATAGTGCTTTATACGGTACAGTAGGTAAGGAAGCTGGCGACTGGCTTATGTATGGGTTAGCATCTAACGCCTCTGGCTTACTGCACCCTGACCTTAAGGTTAACTTATATACTCGTGGTGATATTAACCCTAGGCAAGTAACTATAATCCCTACTAACCCAGCTGAGATACCTTTCATACAAGCTACTGGTAAGGTGCTAGGTAACTTGTTTAATACAGCTAAGCAACTAAACAATGGGGGCGATGTAGTTACTACCTTGTTACAGGGGTTGGAGAACAATGGATTAAGTAGACCTCTAGCTGGCTTAGCTCAAACTCTGCAAGGGTTCAATAACCCAGAGCAAGCTAGTTACAGTACTTCCAATAGAGGTAATGTGGTAGGAGCTAATGACTTATTAAGTATAACTAATCTGGCGCGTATGACTGGAGGTAAGCCTCTTGATGAAGCTATTGCATTAGATGCTACTTATAGATTTAAGGCGTATGCTTTGAAAGATACTAGAAGAAGGAGCGCTTTAGGTCAGGCTATTAAGAGCAATATGATCGGAGGTAAGAACCCTACTACTGAGCAGATAGAGGACTTTGCTTCTAGTTATGTAGAGTCAGGAGGTAGGCAAGTAGAGTTCAATCAATGGTTCGGTCAACTTTATAAGACTGCTAACTTGAGTCAAGCTAATAAGATACAGCAGAGTCTTACTAGTCCTTTCACTCAGAGTATGCAGGATATAATGGGGGGCGAACAGTTAAGAGACTTCTCTAAACCATTAGAGAATCAACCACCAACGGAGTAACATATGGGAATAGTATTAGCATCACTAGTAAAGACATTACTAACAAAACTATTTGCTGAGAAGGTACTACTAGCTGTGCTATTGCATATAGCAGAGTACCTAGCAGCTAGGTCAGGTAACGATATTGACGATAGGATTGTAAGTGAGATTAAAAAAGCACTTAAAGATTAGTTAGTTTCTTTTAGACATAAAAAAGCCAGCGCCTAGTGATAGGTTAGCTGGCTTTTTATTATCTAATGGTTACTGACTTTCTTTTCTTCTCTGTATCAGTGCTGCTCTTATTGATGCAGAGAGAAAGTTTATTCTAAACTTAGGGTGGTACTTCATACTCATAACTTAGTCTTCCTGCTTATCAGCTCTATCTTGCGCTTGCTTGTCAGTATAAGCACCTAGCTTGTATCTAGCTTTGTCAGAAGAAAACAGCTTATGTATATTAGCTGCTAGCGTCTGCTCCCTGCTGATATCCAGCCCCTGCCTTAAACCTTCCATGTAGAACTCTAAGTCACCAAGTTCTTCAATTACATTCTCACGGTCAAGAGGTTTGTTATAGATTACAGCCTTCTTAACTGCATCTAATAACTCCCCTGACTCACCGCTAATACCTACCGCCATGTGTAAGATGTTACACTTGTTTGGAGTTAGGCTAGCTAGTATATCAACACCTGGCTTTACTAAAGCAGCTACCATAGTCCTGTGTGATGCTTCTTGTACTTTACTCATTGCTGTCATGCTGTTGTCTCCTAAGACACTGGGTTAGTGATTGGTTAATGATTGGTTAAAGTTTAGGGGGTAAAGAACACATACTTAATTACAGCTTCATGTAACTCAACTACAGTTCCGTCGTTAATAATAGATTTAGTTATGAGGCAGTCACTTACTCCGTCTTCGCTACTGTGCTCTAGTACAACCTTATCGTTAGACGGTCTACTAATATTCAGTACTGCACCGCCTAGGTCTATAATGAATGAAGCTTCGCTATCAAACCTTACATCTGTTATAACTATATTACAGTTTGGGTCTTGCTCTCTGCAGGTCTCTATAAACCGCTTAGCTCGTAACGTCCACAAGGTACTCTTAATAATTTTACGTCCCCACTCTGTACCTAGAGTCTGCATTACATACCTAGGACTCACTCCATATAAAGGATCAACTACTTCTTTAAGCTCTCCTCTTACATGCTCGTCAGTCCATCCCATTAATATCTTAGCAGCTTCCTTTATAGGTCTAGCAAAGGCATACTCAAAAGTAGGGTTAAATTCTTTTATAATAGCTGCCGCTGCTGTATCTTTACCTGCCCCTGCTTTCCCCGCCACACCTATAATAAATCCAGACATTAGTGACTCCTTATTATGATACCAGACTTATAACTTAATCTAGTATCTGACATACGTTTAGTTAGTTGCGGATAGAGTATCTCTAAATCTTCTTCAGAATATACTCCGTCCATAAGCACGTTACAATAAGCTGCTATCTCTGCAAGCTGTTCACTCCAGTCAGGATCTGGTAAATCCATCAACAGTGATAGTAGCACTGGATGGTGAGTACATTCCTGATTAAGATTAACTCTAGCTTGCGAGAAGTATACGAGCTTTACCTTAGCTGCACTCTTAGGTTTAAATTCAAGAGGCTTTTTAAAGTTCTTAGGTTGCATATCTATGTGTCTCCTTTATCATGGAATAGACTTGGTCAGCCATTGTGTCTATAAATTGTTGAGAGTCAGGGTCGGTTAAGAATCCTAGTGTACTAACTACTATGTCAGTATCCTTATGTGTGTAGTCCTCCCTAAGTAATGACGGTGGGTGATAATTAGTATCTATCACCTGCAAGTAAGAACCTAAACGTTTGCGTAATGCCTCAGTTAAGGTAGTCACTCCACTCTTATGTACTCCGACTACTAATAATCTTTTATATCTAGATGATTTACCTTTACTCATATCATATTCCTCTCGTTCTCTGTAAGTAAACTCCAGTCTATGCTTCCTGCAACACCTTCTCCTCTAACCTTCTTGACTGGTAAGTAAGCATTTCCTGCTATAGATTGTATCTTCTCTGCCATCATAAGACCTGAAAGTATCTCTATAAGCTGTCCTCTGTTATCTAAATCCTGCACCACTATCTTCCATATAGCTTGTATACTAAGTGGCTCGGAGGTAGTATCTAAAGCATTCATAATCTTCTGAGCTACCTCGCTAGACTTACTCTTACCAAACTCACCTAATGCTTTAGGCATAAGATGCTCAGTAAAAGATAACAAGGTGTTAGCTTCTATCACATCAGCCACATCAATCTGACTCTTTATCTTAGATGCAGTTAATACAAGAGCTAGTTTAATAAGATGAGTAAGTCTACGATTTGTGTAATGCTCAAAACGATTATCATCTATACCTACCCAGCTTTTATATATATCATCTAACAGCTCCATAGCTTCTGGAGACATAGTGACTTCACCACTTAAGTTAGCCTTTATCTTAAGAAGTAAAGCTATGAGTTGCTCTTTAGTTTCTTCATCAGGAACTGGTGGGAAAGTGTATTTGACTCCAGTTGGCTCCCCGTAAACAAGAAGAAGTCTGGAGAAGAAACCTTGTCCAATGCTCTCTGTAGGGAACGCCTGTGCAAATCCAGTGGGAGTGTTACCGCCGAGAATAGTAATATAAGGGTTGGGTATAAACACACTCTTAGAGTTCTTAAGTTTGTAATCATAGACACCTTCAAAGTCCCATAGTTCGCCTAGTATAGATACAAAGTCTAAATTACTTATACCTATAAAGTTATTGAATTCATCAGCAGCTATGAAGCATTCTGCTGGTGGCTTGTTAGAGTAGGATTCTATATCATCCTCATCTAAACCTCCGTCTAACCTCTGGTCTAAGAAGTCATGATAGGTTGAATCACTGCCGTCAGACCCGGCTGCTTTAACTGCACGCCTCTCTGACTGCTCAGCTAAGTCAAGTAAGAACTTCTCCTGCCTAGTCTTCTTAGCTGCAAAGGTAGTGTACCCTGCCTGCTTAATAAGCTTAGCCCCTATCTTAATTGCACTAGACTTCTTAGTTCCTGGAGAGCCAATAAGCATAGTATATAAGTTAGGGTATAGAGTAAAGTGCCCGTGTTTAAAATGTATATCTCTACCTAGAAATGCAGAAAGACTGGTAACCGCTACCCATCTATGAAAGAAGGTAGGGCATTCAGTCTTCTCTGTGTAGGAGAGATATAGCTTTACGAAGTCTTCATCTGGTGGAGTCATCTAGTACTCCAGCATCTAACCTATCAGCAGCAGCTCTTAATGCCTCTGCTCTATTACTACCTGCTGGGAAGTGTACCACTTCTAAATTAGAGTTAGGTACAGCAAAGACTTTAATAAGATGACAGATTATAGCTAATGCATCTTGCTCTGTTAGCTGCATACCTATTGGGCGATACTCATTCTCGCATTCCATCTCTACGTATAGGCTAGGAGGTTCACAAGTTAATGCCTCTTCTAAAGTAATAGTTACTTCATCTTTAGTTATTTGTAAGTCAGTCATATAATATTATCCTGTCTTATGTTATTCAGTTTCTGACCAGTACTTTGCGTGACCTTGCTCTAGATGCAAGCCTCTCTTAACTCCCGCAGGTACTACGAATGTACGTATCTCACCGTCATAGCCTTTGAGAGTGACTGGTACTTCCATCCTCTCACTAACCATATCGCATAAGTACTCATGTCCAATTCTGTACTGAAAGAGTATGGAGTCATGTATCTGGGCGCTTAACTTGAAGTTGTTGCTGTGCTTGGGGTGTATAGCTATATCATGGAACACTGATAGGTAGCTCTTGTTTAGGGTCTGTGCGTTTAAGCTCTGCGGCGGGTGTGCTATGTAAGCATTCAGTGCAGGTTTAGATTTTTCTGGATTAGAGAAGCAGTAACGAACCCAAGCCTTGCCAGCCATAGCTGCATAGTCTCTATCTGCTACTGCCATTAACTCGTGTAGTTTACCTGCGTGAGTCCAGCTGTGATGTACTGCTGTAGAGCTAAGCTTTCTGGTAGCTGCTATCTCTTTCTTAACTCCTTCGTAAAAGACTTTCTTTATGAAGGGGTAGGTTTTATGAAACTGCTCTAAAAGATAATTAGCTACTTCTAGATAAGACCAGAAGCGTGGTAGTTTTAGAAGCTGCTTAGCTAATAAGACTTTCTCTTCGCCCATAGTATCTATAAGAACAAAAGCTCCCATGTTATAGTTAGCGCCATGGTTGACTGGCTTACCTAACTGTCGCAATGGTTTGTTAAGAACCTTACCAGTAACTATATCAAACATCTCTTCGAATGGTACACCAAAGAAGGCTGCTGCATTAGAGCAGTGGAAGTCAGGACTGTGTTCTACGTTCTGTATTAGTGTAGGGTCGCCTGATATATAACCTGTATCTCTAGACTCAGCTTGCTCTAAGTCACACTCTGCCATATGAAAGCCAGGGTCTGCTTTAAAGGACTGCTTAACTATAGCTCCACGAGGTATCTTCTGTACGTTATCTCCGCACCAGAAGTGATGGGACTTAGATGCTAGTCTGCTAGTGTCTGTACCATGAGGATTAAGAGAGTATAAGTATCTGTTACCTGTACCATCCTGTCTGCTGAATTCTTTACCTACTGTCAGGTAGTTAGATACTAACGTCCTAGCTTTGATTACTGCTAATACAGGTCTAAGTACACGAGCATTAAGTGGGTGACGGAATATAGCTTTCTTTATATTCTTTTCGTCTTGACTAGGTAAGTCAGAACAACCAAGCAACTTAAACAGAGCTTTCTTCTGAGGGCTAGACTTAACATTAAAGACTTCTCCCTCAGGTAAAGCAAGCATAGTATTAATAGTCTTACCTATATCATCTACTATACCTTGCTGCTCTGCTCTAGCTGTCTCTAATCCTTCCATGTCTCTTTCTATCCCAGTCATCTCTGATAGGTGACAAGGGAATACAAGAGGAAACTCTAAGAGATAGTTATTAATAGCAAACTCAGGAGCTTCTAGCAGCATAGCTAAGAAACAGTTACCTGTACCCCATGTATCTAAAGCGTTGTAGCGATAGTATTCATATAGGTCATTAGTCTTAGCTAAGTCTTTCCAGTAGACTGCCTGACGAATGAAGAAGCTATTAAGGAAACCAAGGTCTTTAGGTAGCTCGCTGTACCAGCAATGGAATAGGTGCGCTGTGTCGTATAAGTAATTGTATACTGGCGCATTATATCTAGCGAAGTAAGCTATATCATATTTAAAGTTCTGACCTACTTTAGGTGCAGGTAATAGATTCCACTTACGCATAGTAGATACTGCATAGTCTGAGTCAAGAGGTAATACTACACTGTGAGATGTAAACTCTCCTACTCCGCTATACATAAAGGCTGTATAAGATAGACACTTAATCTGGGCATCATCTCTTAAGGTCTCTACATCTATTGATATAAGAACAGCAGAACAGAATACATCATACCACTCTGCTTCTTTATCAGGAGTAAGTAAGTCAAACCCAGTAAATAGGGTAGGTCTATACCAGCTATCAGGAGCTCTAAGCTTATTGATTACTCTCTTAGCCATGAACTTACCAAAGGGTACTGTAATTAATTGCTTTAAGGGAGCTATGAATACTAGCTCTATAGAAGGGTCACCTTCTTTGAAGGCTGGCAATGTAAAGTAGCTGCCTGCGTAGCTAGATAACTGAGGTGCTGCTCTTTTATCCCAGTTAAGAACCTTAGCTAACAGACTTACAGAGCTAGATATGACTCTAGTTATATGCTTCTGTCTGCAGTACATTGTGACTTGAGTTAGGGTGGTTACGGCTTCCATACGTACGAACACAGTAGATGAACCTACGCAGGTTTTAAGATGAGGGAGGTAGTCTTTATCTATAAAAGAACCCCAGTATAATAGAGCATCGTCTGCTTGAACTGACTTAGGATTAGCTGCATCCTTAGCTCTTATAGCTGCTATGTGTGCAGAGATGTCTAGCTTTTTAGGTAATGGTTTGAGTGGGGTCATAGCCTCAGTAATCTTAATCTACTAGTAACGGAAAAACCCCAGACCATTACAGTCTGAGGCTTGTTAGATTAAAGATACTGAGTGTAGTTGCTAGACTACTTGTATCTCTTTAACATTTAGATAAGGCTTATCAGGATCATTCTTGTTCTTACCATAAGAAGTAAGAATGACACACTCAACATCTTTAACCGCTTCTACAATTTCACGGTTAGTACCACCGCCTGCAAAGTCATGGAACGCTGTTAGCGCGTTCTTAAGATTGCCACGGCCATACTCATTATCTAAGAAGAACAAAGTAGAGGACTCATCACCAGCATTAGGAGATACAGCGTCAGAACCTTCTAACTCTATAGCTTCTAGATACTTAAAGCTTAGCTCAATAGCAGGCTTCTTGTTAATTTCTTTAGCTTCTAAGGTAGCTGTTACCTTATGTGCGCCAGGAGGGTAAGTCTTATACTCAGGTAAATCTTCTAAGTCATCTAATGTAGCGTCAAGCAAAGTATCTAAGTCAGACATAATATTTCTCTCTTATTTATTTAAGGTTAGTATTGATTATTTAATTAAGTATTTAATTAAAGGTAGTTGCTAGGATAAGTCCTAACTGCGTGCCCCCTAATATCTAAGAGGCACTGAGTTAAGTATTAAACTAACTGATATCTTCGCCAACCTACTTCTTTAGTATGACTGGCATTAATAAACGCACCGGCTTTTAAGTTAGCTGTAAATAAACCGTCCGTATATACTACTGTACTCAGGGGCTTATTAGGCAGCTGCTTAACAGTATACGCAACATGGCCGGAGGTATCAATAAAAACGACGCTTGAACTAACTGCTTCAGTAACCGTAAGATCAAACGAACTAAATGCACTTTTTTCACTAACGCTCTCTGAAGTAACAGATACACTAGGGTTATCTGCTAACGTAGAAGCTAAGGCTTGCGATAGACCTACGCTTAGAGCGCATATGGTAGTTACTAAGATTAACCTCGATTTAATATTGTTCATATTACCTTCCTTAATGCTGCTAAACTGAATTGCTTAGCAAGATATAAACTAACGGCAGTTGGTAACTGCTAATTCACATCTTGATAAACAGTATACTTAATTATATTCTAATTGTAAAGAACTAATTTGCGGTATACTAGCGCAGTATTATTACCTACTTCTTAGCTAAAGCTTGCTTTGCTTTTAGACCAGCTAAGATGCTGGAGGTCTGACCTGCTACAGTACCTTGCGGCTTAACAGTACCTTTCTTACCTAGACCTAATGTAGTAGCTGGTACTTCTGGCATAGGTGCTAAGTCAGGACGGAACAAAGGAAGTAAGCTAGGCTCTCCTAGAGTCTCTAAAGCTACACCACTCTGACTACCAGCTATAACAGATGTACTGCTAGTAGTAGTAGATATGCAAGTGTGCTTCTTATTCTTACGTTCCAGATATACTACATCAGTAAAGTACTTAGTAATATTACGAGAGAAGTTTCTAGTGCCTCCAGTAGGAGACAGCGTAGTCTTCTTACCTTCAGTAACTACCTCATTCTCATGAGATATTACAATTACATTGTAGTTAGCCTGCTGTATATGAGACAGAACTATATCTAACAGCTTACCTAAGTTACCATAGTCATCAAAGTTAAGCTTGTAATCGTCAGGCTGCCCTTTAGTTATGTTAGATATGGCGCTATTAGATAACTGCGTAAGAGTATCTATTACCAGTATGGTATCAGGCTGCATAGAGTTAACATCTACATGTATAACGTCAGCATCGTTACGCTTACATACCATGCAGTTAACCTTACCATGCAACTCACATATATCTACCGGCCCTTTGACTAGCTTAAGCATAGTCTCTATACCTATAGGATAAGAGCGAGTGTCAGGTAAAGATACAATCTCTATCTTCTCTTGGTAGGCAGGAGGTAGCTGATACAACACACCGTGACCTGCTTCTAAGTCTACCCAAAGAAGGTTAAAGTGCTCAGCTAACTTACCTACAAGCAAGGACTTACCAGAGAAAGATGCACCATATACTATGACTCGCTTAGTAGCTGAAGCTTTCTTATTGATTAGTTTAGCCATTAGGTTTAGCCTCCGCTTCTGTCTCAGAGAAAACTGGAGCGGTAGGAAACAAGTGTCCTTTCTTATCCTTAGCAAACACATCCCATACTCTGATAGTACAGGCGTGCTCATCTAAGTTAGAGCATAGCTTCTTAGGAAACCACTCTTCTACTACCTCTCCTGTATTCTCGTTAAAGATATTAAGAAGGATAGCTTTGTCAGTATCTGTCTCTACACTTTCAAAGCTAAGCTCTATGCTGGAAGATATGCGAATATCGTATTTGATACCGAGATGGTTTTGAAAGTTAGCAGTTACAGTATTAGCTGTAGCTTCAGAGTAAGTTGTTAAAGGTGGAGACTCCAGCATGTGTGCTGGCATACCTTGTGTATTAGTTTCTGGGTTATCATCATCTGAATGGTGCATATTGGTTGTTCCTCAGGGTTAAGTGTTAGGTGTTAGGTGTTAGGTGGCTTTACTCCAAGTATGTAATTAAATTATCAAGGCAATACATAAACAAGAGAATAGGCCAAATGATTGCATCCCATATACTCTGGGGAGTACCCACTAAATATGAAGCGTTAAGGTGAAAAACACCTATTGCTAAGTACATTAATATAAAAAACTCCATCATTACTCTTGCTCCTTTGTTTTGCCGCTTAGGTACGCCTCGCGGCCTACACATGACTTGATGTGTTCATCTCTGTCAGCATACCTGTTTGAGCTAAACGAACAATGGTTACAACAAAAAGACCCTCCACTGAAATCATTTCCATCGCTCATCCAGAACTGGGGTTTTTCAATGTCTCTTATATGCCTCTCAAGCTCTGCAATACGCTTAATGTCTGCTAGTGAGCGTATATCTTTGTCATTCATTCGCCTTGCTCCGCTTTACTTACTTGATTAGCTACAAGGTCGTAGAAATCTATTAAGAAGTCATACTTATCATCGTCAGCTTCTATCCTAGCTACTACTTCTGTAGTTAAGGGCTTGACTATATTCTCAGTGCTGAGAGTACATATTCCTAGATACTCACAATCTCTAAAGAAATCAAAGCAAGCTTCTCCGTGCATAGGATAAGTCTTATAGCTGTCATACATAGTTATAAGCTGCGTATCTATAAGCAACTCTTGTAACCATAATGCACGCTGTAATAAGGACTTCTTAAATGGTAGCTCTACGAACTCCATGCTCTTGGTTTCGTATACTATATACAGTACCTCATAAGAAGATAAGTCAGGGAATAGCTTATCTAAAATAACTGAATACCCTAGTGCTTGCCCTGAGTTTTTAAATGCTGCTGACTGTGCTGTACCTGAGCTAGTTTTATTCTCTAGTACTAGCACTTCACCTGTACCTTTATGCTTTAATACTGCATCAACAAACCCACGATACTTAAAGTCATTAGGTAGTGTGATAGAAAAGCTTAGCTCTACTGCTGGCTTACCTTGATAGTATACAAGCTCATAGTCATCTAAGAAACCGTTCTCCAGCATAGTCATTACTTTCTGTACTGCTCTAATAGCTAACCAGAAAGACTTAGCTTGTCTAGGAGTCTCATGTAATAAGTCTACATCCCACTCTAAGAAGGTGTCCATGATTACTTGATCTTCTGACTTACGTTCTAATGCAGACTGTACGCCTACACCGACTGCTGAACCATAAGCAAAAGTAACGCCTTGCTCTTGTTCTTTCTCTTCTGCTAGAGCTATCTTATTAGATGACATTCTATACAGTTGATACTTACGAGGGCACTTGTGTAATAAGGTACGGGAGGAGTGAGATAATAGTTTAAGTCTTGGGTCTATCTCTCCTTCCTCTAAGGTTACTAATGTGATAGGTATAGCAGAAGTCTCTTCATCTAAGAAAGAGTTAGTCATATCAGTAGAGTTATATAACTCTGATATACTATCTATAGCAGGCATATCTAAGAACTTACTGGCTGCAGTACTGGTTGCTGGGAGCTTAGCTGCGCTATTGGCTGCTGCTCTCTTAGCTAGAATTTCTTTTATACTATTTGCACTCATAAGATTACACCTTCTAGTATATGCTTAGCTGTGTAGTATACTATACAGTTGTATACATAATTATACGCTGCTCCAAAGGTCTGACCTGATACTATCTCAGCTACCCTAATTAACTCATAGCCATGGAACATAGCTGGAGCTTTAGATTGAGTAAAGATTATATCATCAGGTATACATATAGGAGATAAGAACTTATATAATGCCTTAGCTCCTTCCATGTAATCTATATAACATAAGCGACCTGCCTTATTATACAGGCGTACATAATCTTCTAAGCTGGTAGGTGCAGTAGCTTCTGACAGATAAGAAGTATTATGTTTCTCTCTGACAGCTGCCATACGCTCAGCTAAAGACAGGGTAGGGACTGTGGTTGTCATGCATCTATACCTAATGTAAGACATAGATTAGCCCAGACTTTTTCCTTATTACTAGGGTCTGCTGGATGATACATGACATTAAATACAGCGCGACAAGTGTCTTTATTATATGTAGCAGGGTCTGACTTTAAAATATCACGCTCCGCATTACAAGCTATGATACGTCTAGTCAGCATAGCAACTCTAGCGCTTAACCGCTCAGCCTTACCTTCTAAGAAAGCTACATCTCTTACTAGCTGTGCTTTATCATTTAACAGAGAGCCGCAGCAATCAGTTGTAATCTGGTCTGCTAACTTACCCATTTGCACTCTCCATACATATACGAAAGGCTTTTAGAAAGGTATCTGCATCATTCATAGATATACCGCACTCAGTTCTTAGCTGAGCTATTATATAAGAATCAGTTGTTCCTTTCTCTTCTATTCTCTCTTCATGCTTCTTAGCTAATTTGTTAGCATGATAAAGTGCTCCGCAAGGACTACATATAGAAGAAGATGACGGGTTAGTATGAGCTTTTCCACACTCTCTACAAGGGAAGTGGTATCTACCAGTTGGCTTACCCATTATAAGTCCAGTCCGACTTGCATCTTAGACATAGCTTTCTTAGGCTTAGCATTAGCTTTAGTAGCCATCACTGTGTTTGTCTGCTTTTTAAGACCGCGCACTAAAATGCTAATCTCTTCTTCAGATAGCAATGTACATAAGGCAGGGTCAGCATGTAGCTGGCGATGGATTATACGTAACAGTTCTGCAATGTTAGGGGTGTTGTTTACTAGCATCTGTTCTAAGTTAGCTAGCTTCTCCTGTACATCAAAAGCTTGTGTATTAGGCTGCATAAGATTTTCCTCAGTTCTTATAGGGATTATAGGTTATTAATATTGATTGCTATTAGATGTGATATATCTACTAACTTAAAGGTTACTAACTTACCTTCTACTTTAGATACTAGCTTCCACTTCATGCCAGCTTCTAGCTGTATATAAGACCAGCCTAAGTCTCTATGCTTTTCCTTTATTACAGCCTTTATAATTCTGGCATGTAGTTTAGGCTCAGCCGCTATAGAGACAGTTTTTTTAGCTTTAAGCTGTATCCATATGGGTTGATGTTTACGCATGATAAGGAGTCTTTAGGTTAGATAAGTTAGATAATGTTTATTAAGATGATGACTGACAGGATTCGAACCTGCGTTTATCTTGGATTATTAGACCAGTGCTTTAACCGCTAAGCTACAGTCGTCATCTGAATAAACACTATAATGGGTACTTTTAAATGTAAGCTCTTGCTAAGCTGAGGACTTATGAACTGAGTAGAATGACTAGAAACATTCAGTGCCAAAAGCTTACATTTAAAAGCTCTCCCTTAAGAATTATATATAAGGGAGAGGGGGGAGAGTAGCTACTTAATAGCTACGGGACACACAAGGATTATAGGTTAGCTAACAGCTCTTCGTCAGAGACATTAAGGAAGTTCTCAGCTTTGTTAAGCAAGAACTCTACGCACTCTTGGAACTCTTCAACATTCTCAGATGCGCCAGCGTAGATAGTAAGCTGCTCTACTGCTAACTGCAATGCTGCTTCATGTGTACGAATAGCAACAAGTTTGTTACCAAGGATCTTAGCCATGTTAGCAACTTGCTCAAGGCTTTTACCTGTAGCTGCTGGCATACATGCAGTATAGTCAGTAGTAAATGCTTCCCATACTTCTTTAGGTATACCACCACCACGACGCTGTACTTTAGGAATTTCAGAGATAGCTTTCCAAGATAGCTTTTCTACAGGAAAGGTAGCAGCTGTAAGACTAAAGTCATCACCTAAGATTTCACGGGCTTGCGCTTTAACAACAGTTTCCATTGCGTCTTGTAAGAGTTCTAACTCTTTACCGCCAGCTTCTAAGATAGCAATGATACCATCAACAGATACATAAGGGATAGCTAAGGCTAAAGGCTTACGCTCAATTTCAATACCGGTGACTTTATCTTTGCTCTTCTTAAAGTTAAACATAGTATCTACTACGTTAACAGAGAAGTCAAAGTTAACTTTAATGTCAGCACATAAGGCTTTCATTTCTTCTGGAGAAGGGTTAGCTACTTCAATAACTTGCTTAGTAGGGGCGACAGGAGCTGTATTAGCTTCATCTAGCTCTTGGACTGCTTGGTTTAAATCTTGTTCTGGCATGTGGTGTACTCACTTATAAGGTTAGGTTAATAGCTAAGGTTAGCTAAGGTTAGTTTAAACTTGCTAAGGAAAGCTTTGCGCGCTCTCTCCCTAGCCAGAAAATACAGTTTACGTTGTTTAGCTACTTTTGTCAATCACTCTTTTTCTCTCTAATAGAATTTTTCCTTTCTGTATGTTATAGTCTTTACTTATAGCAGCCTTAAGCTTACGCTGCATAGTAATTATCTCCTGATGTAAGAAGTAACTTTCCTGTGATAGCTGTAAGTCAGGAGGTATATGACACTTTTGTATCCTATGACTTATACAGTAGTTTACACTACGAGATAAACGCTGCAAAAAAGTCTGCGGTTTAGCTGCCGGTCTTACTGACCTTATATTAAGGCTATCTGGCTTATCTAGCTTATCTGCTTTAATGTTACTCATAATCACTCTCCTAGTTATGGTTTTCTAAATGTACTTCTAATACGTCTGCACCATAGACTACCATAGACATAGGAGCTAGAGCTAAAGCTCTCTCTAAGTCCTGATGTATCTCAGCTCTAAGCTCAGTGTCATTAAGGTCAGTTATATCTGGTAATAACTCTAATTCAATAGTTACTTTCATCATCTCTCTCCTCTGCTTCATGTTCTTGTTGAAGGTCGTGCTCGTGCTCTGCTAGAGACCATCCTTCCATATAACAATGGTAATCATAACCCTCTAAGAACTTACCATTAACTCTACCAGTAGGTATTTCATCAGGGCAGAAGTCTCTCTTACCCTCTCTCTTTAACATCTGTCTTCTTTTAGCTCCCATCATCACTCTCCTATCTTGTTAAGTAATCTAAGGTTCTTGTTAGTTTACCCTTAAAGAATTCTGCCTTCTCTTTAAGAGTGTTGCCTTTAATCTTCTGAGATATGACGCCTTTAGTAAAGGTCTCTGGCTCACAGATTACATATAACTCTTCCCTAGCTCTAGTGACTCCTGTATACAGTAACTCTCTCTGCATCATAGTTGCATGAGACTGATGTAAGCAGAAGAATACCTTACGCCACTCACTACCTTGTGCCTTATGTACTGTAAGAGCGTAAGCTAATAGCAAAGCATTAACCTCTGACGCCTTAGATACAGTTAGTTCTTGGGCTGTATCATCTAACCTAACTATTATGTTGTGGCTAGCCTGAGTAACGCGGTCTTCTGTAGAGGTTATCTGTGATAGCATAAAGTCTACATCATCTATACCTGTACCATGAGTCTCAAACTTACTATGATCTGGATTAGGGTTATGTCCCCAGTAATCTAAGCTTCTAGAGCTAGGCTGTACTCTAGCCCCAGTATATGTAGGGTTAGGTACTATATCTATTATCTCTGCATCTTCTCTGTCATACAGTACCTTGTCACCTATAGAGAAGTAATGCTTATTAAAGCCTGCCATTACTTCAAAGGTTCTAGCATTACGCTTACGTGCTAAGTGATTAGCTACTTGATTGTTAATCTCTATAGTACCACAAGCCTTGTTATAAGGTATTAGTATCATATCGTTATCTACATTATAGACTCCGCTATCTATAGCTCCTTTAAAGAATGCTGCTAATGTTAAAGCTGCATTATCTGCACTAAGTTTCTTCTTCCATGGGTGCAAGGTAAGCTGCCCTTTAGATTTCCAGTTAGGGTAATCTGACGCAGGTATAGGCTTACCAGATAAGATACGATGAGCTAGCTTAATAATAGGTGACTCTAATGCCTGTCTGTATACTTCTACAAGCTCTATTACAGGCAGCTCTAACATCTTAAAACCTAATATAGCAGAGCCAAAGACTGGAGGTAGCTGCTGTATGTCACCTATGAATACCCACTGTGGAAGATGTATAAGAGCAGCTGATATCTCTGAGAAGAGTTCTACAGATAACATAGATGCTTCTTCTACTATGATAGTATGTATAGTCTCTGATAGAGGGTTAGCTGAATTACGGCTAGGAGAGAACTGCATAGTCCTTCTAGATAAACCCGTCTCAGGGTCTTGTATGTCATAATACTCAGGAGCATACTCTAATAACTTATGTGAGGTAAGACAGTTAGACTTAAGGTCTGCAGACTGTACCTTACGTATGTTATTAACTGCGCGTCTAGTATAAGATATAATGATTATACCTATAGTGCCGTCTACTAGATGCTTATGTCCATCAGCTTGCATCACTGGTACTTTACCACTATCTATCAGTGCTTTAATACCGCCTTGGCTACAAGTAGTCTTACCTGTACCTGCTGCACCTACTAATACGCAAGGCTTACCTGTACCTATGAGGTCTATGAAAGACTGTTGTTCTTTGTTATAAGTAATAGACTCACCGTGCATACCAGTAGTAGCAGTAGTAGCAGGCGGTAAGACAGGTAAGGTAGCTACCTGCTCTATAGATACTTCTATTACCTCATCTATTGGTAAAGAGTTGTCTTTATGACCTTCTTCGGTGGCACGTACTGACTCCTTAGATGCTGCTAACTTAAGCCGCTCTCTTAATGCTGCTATAGCAGAGATACCTACATTAGTAGGAGGAGTAATAACTGGTGCTGGTGCTGGTTTAGTTAAGTCCCTACTAGCTTCTAACTCTTTTATCTCTTTAGCTAATCTAGCTTTAGCTAAGATATCTGCCATGTTTAATTTCATTATTTATAATCCTTCTAGCTCATCACTGTTATAAGAAGCTTCTAATTCTTGTAAGCTATCTTCTATAATACCATCTTCTTCTTCATCAAAGATAGACTGTATGGCTTCGTCCCTATCTTCCTTAGCTGCTTGCTTAGCTCCTTCTAGCTCTGCTAAATGTCTTGCTTTAGCTGCTTGCTGACCTACCTTGTAAGCTAACCTAGCTTTAAGGAATGCAAGAGAGCTAGGGTAGTCAGTAGATACTGGAGGTTTATCTGGAGCAGATGCAATTACTGTAGCTAGCTCTGCTACACCTCTTTGCATACTCTCTCCTTTGATAGAGTCTAATGAAGGTAGTAACGTATACCCTATATCAGAGCCGCCTAAGAAGTCACTATGTCTATTAATACCTTCATTGATTACTTCATATAAGGTATGGAAGTGTATAGAGCCTACTTCTATATTAAGTTCTATATGCTCCTTTATCTCTTTAAGTAAAGATAGAGATGTGTTAAACATCTTAGACTTAGAGAAGCAATTCTTAATAGTCTCTTTGTATAAGACAGCTACATTATCAGGGAACTCACCAGCTCTACAAGCCCAGTTAGCTATTACACCTGCATACTTTTCAGGACTCTCACCGCTTAAGATATGATAACTTAGCTTGTTTTCTAACTTCTGCAGCTTATCTAAATCATCTTGACTAGACTTATAGCTATAGAAGTAACTAATGTTCTTCTCCCATGTAAGTATCCAGTTAGGTAGATGCTTAAGAGAGCTATTCTCATGATAGACAGCAAAGCTAGGTTGCTGAAAGGATGGGTGATGTATAAGGTCAGACTGCTCTAATACTCTTAATAGAGAGCTAAAGTTATTCTCTATTATAGTCTGTGTATGCTTATCATTAGGGTTAAGGGTTGATGGGTAGCGCCAAGTAACCTGACCTGAGCTATGAAAAAATGCAAGAAACAGTAGGTAGCTATCTGTAGAAGATAACTCTCCTTTGCAATGTTGGGTGTATACTTTATACAGTGCATTTCTAGGCATAGAGAATATAGGATGAACCATACCTTCCGTATGCGGTACATGCAATGTATCTAAATAAGTGGTAGTATAAGTTACACCGCTTATAGCACATGTGACTTTAGCCATTAGTAATTCCTCAGTTTATTATTCATATTAGGTAGCTGTCTTGCAGCTATGTTTCTTTCTTCTAACTCCTTTGTTAAGATACCTTTTATTGTTAGTAAGTTATTTAATGCATTCATCATCGCAGCAACGTTTATAGGCTTACATCTAAGCTCTACCCTTAAACCAGTAATAAACTCTCTACATTCAGATAAGTTCATAACTAAGTCATAGTCTGACATATAGTCAGGTTTTAAGGTGTCTTTAGTAATTGGATTAGCCATTAGATAGATCCTTTAAAGATATAGTTGCTGGTAACTGCTTTAAGCTCCAATAATAGCTATTATCTAAATGAGCACAGGTTAAGTTACCTAATAGTATACCTGCCTTATTACCACCATCTAACTCTATAATTACTGTAGTTACATAACCTTTACTTAACTTAGTCGTATGAGTTGTATCAGTTATAGTATACAGCTTAAGAGGTGTTACAGAACTACCAGATACGGGCATCTTAGCTTTATTTAATCTAAAATATACCTCCCTACCTAATAGAGAAGATATGTTGTTAGGTAAGACAGCTCCCTTTATGCTCATGGTTGCGCTACTTTTAGCCATTATAAGTCACCTTCTGTATTAAATATACTTTCAAAGGCAGCTAACTCTTTAGGAGACATAAGCTCGTTTAGATAAGCATGTTCTTGACTGGCTTCTATCTCAGCTAAGCTGCAAGATATAGGGTCAAGCTTAAACTTGTTATAGCAGGCTTCCCAGTATTGTTGCTTAGATAGCCCGTTAGGTTTTATAGCAGAGATAGCATAAGGATCAGCAACAGTACTATCTAAGCTACTTAAGCTACCTAAGCTTTGCATAACATCAGCTTGGCGTGCCTTAGCATTGTCTGCTATTATATAAGCTGGCGTTAATGCTGAGTTATGTATCTTAGCTTGAAAAGGAGCTAAGGTACTTATGAGACTCATACTCATAGAAGATAAAGGTTGTTCAGACTTAGCTAGATATAATATCTGCTCTATCTGTACTGCTGTTAATACCGGTCTATACTTAGCTTTAATAGCTGTCATTGGATTTCTCTCTATTGCTGGTTGGTTGTAGAATGTGTGTGATAAGGTATTAGCTGTCATTGTCTGTCTCTCCTAACCTACACTGATTAAAATACCGAAACCCATTACAAAGGCTGATAATAGTATACCTATTACTATAGCTACAAAGGTATATAATATAAACCTACCTATAGTATTTATAATGCTATCTATAGGGTTAACTGGCTTAGGTGCATTTCTAGATTTGTTACTTGAGTATCTCATTGTCTTATTACCTCAGCTGTTTAATGTTAATATATGTATTGCTTCTTTAAGCTTCTCTTCTACTAAGCTCAGTTTATGACTAGCTACATTAATTTTAGGTTTAGGTTTATCTAAAGCGTGTATAATTAAATTAACATCGTTTAGTACCCATTCAGTTAATATATTGCTTGCCTTGCACTGAATAGCTTTTAAGTCTGATTTAATATGAACTGTCTCAGCTATAAGTATATCTATATCTAACTTAAGTTTAGCTATAATGCTGTTAAGCTCTACTTCTTTATTACTTGTCATTTATGTATTACCTCAGTCTAATTGTTGTTTATATGGTGCTATCTAATACAATGTATAATACAAGAAAATAAACTGTATTAGATAGCAATGTTGGCACAGTTGTTGCTTACTACTAAAATTAAAAAATGGCATCCCGTGACAGAATGACATAATGACATAATGACAGGCCAATGTCACCCCTATATATATGTGTATCAATATATATATTCGTGTATCTAAGAGACTACTATCTATACGCCTATAAGGGAGTATAGATATAAGGGACTAGCTAGGTAAGAGACTGTATATAAGAGGACTGGATTGATGTATATATTTGTAAGGTGTATGTTATTTTATACTATTATAATAAATATATACTCCTATAGAGAGCTATAGATATAGATAGATACTAGATATAGATAGATATAGATAGCTATAAGGTAGATATAGATAGACAGGAATATATATATATATATACAGATATATAGGGTTATTTTTGTTCTGGCATTCTGGCATTATGGCATTCTGGCATATCGTGCCATATTCTTAATTTAGTTGTTAGATTAAATAACATATCAATCTATACGCTTATACTAAACTTAACATTTAGATACTTAGTACTTAAATGACAGGTATAAAAAAGCCTCAATTAAGAGGCTAGATTATAGTTAGGTGTTATCTATTGTTTATAGTGCTTCTAATATATCATCGTTATCTTTGTGCATATCTGTTAGCTTAGTTATGAACCTAGAACCTAATAGACTTCTAGTATTTTCATCAAGTTCACACTTCTCAATAACACTGATAAGCGCAATACAATCAGGCTCTTTTATAAATGGCTTAGGTGCTGCCAAGCTTGCAAATTTAGCCTTGTAAGCATTGATTTTTTTCTCTAACTTAATCAATAAGCTTTCGTCACTTAACTCATCTATTCCCATTTTATCAGCGAATAACATAGTTAACGGCTCGCTGATACTCGCATCAAACCAAGCTTCAATATCTACCTTAGATAAGCGACTGTTTTCGCTGGATTCGTCTAGCTTATTAATCAAACGGTTAATAGATAAACCGTCAGTGAATATATTCAACTGACCATTCTTGTGTTGCTCTTTAAGCATTAAGTTCTCGATGCCTTGCAAGTAATCCAATACATAAGGCGCAAGCTTATCTGCTTGCTCAATAACAGTTTCAATAGTTAGGTGCTTAGTTGGGATTCTTGCATAACTGTTAATACCCGCAATGGTATTGGTTTTGGTATTCATCTTATACAATGCCTTCGCAATACGAGTACCTTTAATATCAGCTATAGGCAATTGGCTGTCATATTGTTTCCATTGCCCTAACGTTTCACCTAATGCGGTTAGTGTTTCTGACATGCTAGCAGATTGTAATATACCAGTATTAGCTGGTGCGTTAGCTGGTGCATTATCCATAGCACTCATATCAGAATCATTAGAATCATTTTGATTATTTGCGCGGCTTTGCATCATTTCTTTTAAATCAGTCATTTTTAATACTCTCAGTTATTTAATATACATAAGCTTAATTGCTTATGACTACCAGCTCTAAACAGTCTAAAACTGATAATCATAGTCAATCTAGTTGTCTAGCTGTCTAACCATTCAATTGAGAATATATCATTTCTAGTTTGTATCTTATTGCCAACTGTTACTGGTAAGCCTAGCGCCCCGATACAAGTGGTATATATAAACCAGCGCCCGCCGTTTGTCTTTCTGCCTAATCTTATATGTAATACTTCATTAGTATGTTTATCTAATCCTAATGGAACATTGATTGATGTGGTTAGCGTATCACCCTCAACACCTTGAATATTATAACTAGCCAGCCAATTTATCATTCTGGCGGCGTTGGTCATTTCACCTGATAAACCACCTATACAATGTAATACCGCATTTAATACTATGTTCTGGTCTAGTGTAAGGTTTGCTTCAATTGACCATTCACTAGTTATAACAGTGGTTAAGGTGGTCAATTTGCTAACATCGTTTAAATAAGCCATTTTTAAAAATCCTGTATCTGGTGTAGGCAACATTACCCACTACTTATATAAAGCAATTTACATACCATAGTGCTTATGTTTATCTATACTTATCTAACTACTAACTCATTGATTTATATACATATTTATATTGTCAGTTATCTATTAACTGCTACATGTTGGCATAGCTAACTATCATTGCACCAATCAAGTGCTAGATTGCACCATGATGTTAGTTGTTAGTTATAACTTATTGAAGTGTAAGGGTTTTATGCCTTTCTATCTAAGCACCCTATTTGTGCAAGCTGGATAGGGGTATATATTAGCTGATAGCTGGTATATATGCTGGTATATTAGCTGGTATCGGTATATGTATTGGTATATGTATTGATATATCTAGCCAATCCAATCTAATCCGATCTAATCCAATCTAACGGCATAGCCTATAATCTACCACCCTCCGTATATATACACCTGCTATCTATTAGTAACGGCTTGCTTGTTTATCTATGCTGGTTTATATGATGGTAGGGGGGGACGAAGCCTTTTACGATATGAGGTCCAGCTGTATCCTAAGACAGCCATATACTATTCCTAAACTTTTTTAAAGATAATAGCTATCTAACAGCTTTCTATCTAACAGCCCTGTCCGCATCCCCGCTTTCTTAGCTAGGCAGCTTCCCTTATAATGCAGTCATAGATTAATAGTTAGCAGCAAGAAAGGAGATTACTTTGGCTTCACAAAACGACACCTTAATGGCATCCTTAGGAGCTGTTACAACTGAGATAGATATTAGCTTAGGTAGCAGCTTAGCGCCAGAGCATCAGCAGCGTAGCCCATCGACAGGTACACAAGGCTTAACTACTAGCATAGAAGATAGAGCTATGAAGTTGTTAGGTAGCGGTATACAAGCTGAGCAGGTAGCAGCGGCCTTAGGTGTAACACCATCTCGTATAGCACAGATGTTAGCTGAAGAGCACTTCTCTTCTAAAGTAGCTACTCTTAGATATGCTAACTTACAAGCAGCTAATAAGAGAGACAGCAGTTATAATAACTTAGAAGATACTCTGCTTATTAAGTTAGAGAAAGCTATGCCGTTGTTAATGAAGCCAGAGTCTATTCTAAATGCTATGAAGATAGTAAACGGTGCAAAGAGGCGCGGCCAGTCAGCTCCAGCACAGACAACTAATCAACAGAATATAGTGAACTTAGTACTGCCTTCTATAATGGTAGAGAAGTTTGCTGTAGATATAAACAATCAAGTTATTAAAGCAGGAGATCAAAACCTGCATACTATGCCTTCTGGTAACTTACTTAAGCAAGTAGAAGAAGCTAAGCAAGGAGTTATAGAAGATAGTAGAGACAAGTAATAAAGAGAGCTGCCATGACCTACAAGACTAAAGAACATATACCTAACCTTAAAGAGATATTAGATAGAGCTGCAGGAAAGACTATAGCTGTACCTATTATAGTGTACTCTGAGATAGATGTTAATCGCGCTAGGTCTGTATTAGATAGGTTGGTAGCTTTATCTCTTAGGTCAGAAGTATCTTCTATACGTAAAATAACTAAGCAGGTTCAAAATATCTAATGACAGATAAAAAAAATGATAGCAGCAGACAGATATTAGATAGAGGAGCAGCTGCAGATAAGGCAGCTATGTTAGATTCTCTAGGTGCTGTAGATGATGGCAACGGCGGCTATTACGAAACTACTCAAGCAGAGCAGCAGCCAGATGACGTACAGCAACTAGGAGCCAGCTCAGAAGAGATACAAGCTCTAGCTAAGCAAGACTTAGATTTCTTAGCTGCTCTTATAATGCCCCTTATATTTAAATACTGCTTCCCTAAAGTGTTTAAGTTAGTCTGGCAGTGGCTATTAACTTATGTACATCAAGGCCGTACCTTTCCTCAGTTAGCTCTTGGGCTACCGCGAGGATTCGGTAAGACTACTTTGATGAAGATATTCTTAGTTTACTGTATCTTATACACTGACCGTAAGTTTATACTTATAGTAGCATCTACAGCCAAGAAAGCAGAAGCTATATTAGCTGATGTAATAGCTATGTTAGAAGAGCCTAATATACAAGCTGTATTCGGTGACTGGCGCTTAGGAGTCAGCAAAGACACTCAGTCTATTAAGAAGTTCGGTTTCCGTGGTAGAGACATATCCTTCGTAGCTGCCGGAGCAGAGACAGATGTAAGGGGGCTTAACTTAGGTAACGAGCGTCCTGACATTATGCTTATGGATGATATACAATCTAAAGAGTGTGCTAAGAGTACTGTACAGTCTGAGAGCTTAGAGGATTGGATGGTATCTACTCTTATGAAAGCTAAGTCTCCTACAGGTTGTATGTATCTGTTTATAGGTAACATGTACCCTACTAAGTTAAGTATATTACGTAAACTTAAAACAAACGCTTCATGGCTTAAGTTCATTGCTGGCGGTATACTATCTGACGGTACTTCTTTATGGGAAGAGTTGCAGCCTATAACGCAACTTACTGCTGAGTTTGAAAACGATTTAGCTATGGGTAGGCCTGATGTATTTTATTCAGAGGTGCTTAATGATGAGAATGTACAAGCTAATAACCTTATAGATTTATCTAAGTTACCTACTCCTGCTTATGAAGAAGGAGATATAGCTGCAGGTAACTTTATAATTATAGATCCTGCTACTGATAAGCTAGGAGCTGATGAGGTATCTATAGGTTATTTCGAAGTACATGACGCTACACCTATGATGATGAAACTAAAAGAAGGTAGATTCTCTCCAGGAGATACTATACGTAAAGCTCTTAGTTTTGCTTTATCTAATAACTGTCGTTTAATAGCTGTAGAAGCTAACGCATATCAATACAGCTTACTGTACTGGTTTGACTTTATATGTGAGCAGCTGGGTATAGAAGGTGTAGAGTGTGTACCTATATACTCAGGATCGTCTGCTAAGAACGCTCGTATCTTAAATATGTTTAAGAGCTATGCAGCAGGTGAGGTTTATATACACCCTGACTGTAAGTTAGAAGTACATATGCAGATAACTCAGTTTAACCCTATGAGAAGAGATAATACAGACGGGCTGTTAGATTTAATGACCTATGCCCCTAGAGTAGTACAGGAGTTTGGGGAGTTTGTAATAGCTTCTAATATAATAGAGTCGCAGGAATTTGATGAGTTAGAAGTACCAGAGTTTAACTCATGTTTTTAATAAACTAATACAGGATATATACTAATGGCAGGCGCAACAGCAGTACCTCTAAGTGCTTCATCTCAAAAAGCCTTTATGGCTTACTATCATACTATACAAAACAATATAACTCAAACTAGAGGTGAGCAAAGAACTAGATTTGAAAAGGCAGATAGACAGTATCAGCGTGAAGTAGATAACGCTAAAGAGCAGAGTAGAGCTAAAGCAGCTAACGATGCAGGTGATACTAGTAGATTTCAGAATATGACTGTACCTGTAGTAGCACCTCAGGTAGAGTCAGCTGTAACTTATCAGGCGTCAGTGTTCTTAACAGGTGAGCCGCTATTTGGTGTAGTAGCTGCACCTGCTTTTATGGATGCCGCTTTACAGATGGAGTCAGTTATTGAAGCTAATAGCATACGCGGCGGCTGGGTTAGAGAGCTTATGATGTTTTTTAGAGACGGCTTTAAGTATGAGTTTGCTCCCTTAGAAGTTAGCTGGAATCAAGAACTAACTTGGTCAGTAAAGACTGACCTATCAAAAAGCGTTAAAGAGGGTATACCTACAGAAGTTCTATGGAGTGGTAATAAACTTAAGCGCCTAAACCCTTATAATACTTTTGTAGACGATAGAGTACCTGCATCAGAAGTATATAAAGACGGTGAGTTTGGCGGGTATACAGAAGCTTACTCTCGTATAAAGCTTAAGTCCTTTATAGCTAGCTTGCCTTCTAAGATTGTAGCTAACGTTGTACCTGCCTTTGAGTCTGGGCTAGATACAGCAAGTTCAAGTATTAACTCAGAGTCTCGTGGTTATTATACACCTTCAATAAACCCTACCAGTACTATTGATGATGATGTAAGCGGGACTAACTGGCTTAAGTGGGCTGGGATTGATGATACGTCTAAGAAAAGAAAGATAAACTATAAAGATAATTACGAACTGACTACTATATACTGTAAGATATTACCTTCTGAGTTTGATCTAAGAATACCTAACATTAATACTCCCCAGATATTTAAGTTGTATATAGTAAACCATCAAGTAATTATATATGCAGAGTTGCAGACTAACGCTCATAACTACTTACCTATTATGGTAGGCAGTCCGTTAGAAGATGGTTTAGGTTATCAGACTAAGTCTTTAGCAGAAAACGCTATACCTTTTCAGCAGCTAACTACTTCTTATATGACTTCTATTATAGCTTCAAGACGTAGAAGTATAAATGATAGACTCTTATTTGACCCTTCTAGAATTACTAACGCTCATATAAACTCACCTAACCCATCAGCTAAGATACCTGTAAGACCGGCAGCTTATGGTAAAAAGATATCTGATGCAGTATATCAGTTCCCTTATAGAGATGATCAGTCAGCTTCAGGTATGCAGCAGATACAGACTATCTTAGGTTTAGCTAACATAACAGCTGGTCAGAACCAAGCCCAGCAAGGGCAGTTTGTAAAAGGTAATAAGACATTATCTGAGTTTGAATCTGTTATGCAGAATGCTAATGGTAGAGACCAGCTAGCTTCTATGCTTATAGAGCATCAGTGCTTCACGCCTATCAAACATATACTTAAGCTTAACATCTTACAGTTTCAAGGAGGTACTACAGTATACAACAGAGATAAGAAAGTAGCTGTAGAGATAGACCCTATAAAGCTTAGAGAGGCTGTATTAGAGTTTAGAGTATCGGACGGCTTAGTTCCTTCTAGTAAAATACTTAACTCTGAGCAGTTCGGAGTAGCTTTGCAAGTATTTGGCTCAGCTCCTAGTATAGCTCAAGGTTATAACATAGCTCCTATGTTTTCTTATATGATGAAGACACAAGGCGCAGATATAGCATCATTTGAAAAGTCTAACGAGCAAGTAGCTTTTGAACAAGCCACGCAGCAATGGCAGAACTTATGGGCACAAGCTATAGATAAGGGAGCTAATACAACTAACTTACCTAAGCAGCCTTTACCAGCTGATTATGGATATGATCCAGCTAACAACACACCGCAACCTAAGGATACAGAAAGCGGTAATCCCCCACCTCCTGGAGCACTACAAGCATGACAGTACACATAGCAAGCACCCAATTAGGTCACCTTGAACTTAACACATTCTCTTCTTACTCTATGTTAGAAGAGGATGTAATAGCTAACAGTATTTTTACTATAGGTCAGATGCAGGTAATACAGAATTTACTTGCAGTCAAAGCTGAAGAAAAGCTGCTGTTAGAGTACGATGTAGCTAACCCTAGTAGCTTTATACAACAAGAAAGCTATCATAAAGGTCAGATAGAGTTGCTGCAGTACTTGTTAGACAACTCTTTAGCTTGTCAGAGACTAGGTAATGAATCTGATAGCTCTTTATACAACCCTGATATTTTTTAACTCACTAACCATCCACTAACATTAACCCAATAAGAGAGATTACCTCATGAGTATATTTGATATGTTTAAACCACAAGCCCCTGCACCTGCCCCAGTAACTCCAGCTAATCCAGGTAACTTACCTGAAGCTTCTAATATAGCTGTTAACGCTGACGGTACTCCGGCAGTTGCTGCGTTGCCTAAAGAAGCTGAATCCCCACTTGCTGAGTTTAAGGGATTATGGGAGACTGCACCTGTAGACCCTAACGCACCAGTACCACAAGCTGGATATAAAGCACCAACTGCAGAGCAAATACAAGCCGCAGTAGGTAAAGCAGACTTCTCTAAACACTTTACTCCTGAGCAGCTAGCAGCAGTAACTAATGGCGGAGAAGGTTCGCAGGAAGCTTTATTAGCGCTACTTAATACAGTAGGTCAACAATCCCTCGCACAATCCACCATGGTTAGTAGTCAGTTAAGCCAGAAAGCAATGGAAGCAGCTATAGCAGCAGAAGTAGCTAAGATGCCTTCAATGTTAAGATCTGCTTCAGTTACCGACCACATGAAAACATCTAACCCCCTCTTTAGTAATCCGGCTGTTAAGCCTATTGTAGATCAAACAAAAGCACAGCTTGAAATAAAATATCCTAACGCCTCCAATTCAGAAATAGCTGATATGACAGAAAGCTTTATATTAGCTATGGGTGCTGAATTTGCACCTAAGGTAACTCCGGTTGCTGATAAGGGAGACACAGATTGGGACAGTTTCTTTAATAATAACATAGGCAGTTAACTAACTGCTTTTTAACTTTAACTTTAACTTAAGCAGTCGTAAGGCTGTAGGGAATATATTATGACTGTAGGTATTTTTAACACAGGTAATTTTGCAACTGATTTAGCAAAAAAATCCTTCTCTAGTATGATTACTCGCCTTATGCCTAACGGCTCAGCTCCTTTGTTCGGCTTAACTTCTATGTTAGCTGATGAGACAGCTGCTGCAGTTGAGCATGGGTTCTTTTCTAAAACAATGATCTTTCCGGAACTTAAAATTAACAACGGTTCTGGTTACGCTGCAGGTGCGACTACTCTTGTAAATGACAGTACTGCTAACGTACTTCCTGGTATGATTATGCGTATTGAGCGAACTGGTGAGAACATCATCATTAACTCAGTAACAGATGCTACTGACGTAATTGTTACTCGTTCTGTAGGTACAGTAGATGCAGCTGCTATTCTAGATAATGATGATATGTATCAGGTAGGTACAGCGTTTGAAGAATCTAGCGTACGTCCTTCTGCTAACAATATTGTGCCGGTACGTGTAACTAACCTTACACAGATATTCCGTAACACTTGGTCTATCTCCGGTTCAGCTAACTCTACTGAAGTTATTGCTGGCGACAGTACTGAAGCTGAAAACCGTCATGACTGTGCAGCGTTCCACGCTACTGGTATTGAGTCTGCTATCTTCTTTGGTCAGAAGTCACAAGGTACTCGTAATGGTCAACCGTTCCGTACAATGGATGGTTTAATCAATATGATTGAAGCTCCTGCTAACTATCCTCCTAGCTACGGCGGCGCAACTAACGCATGGACTGCAGGTAGTACTACTAACTGGACTCAGTTGCTAGGTTATTTAGACCCTGTATTTGATCAGACTACTGACCCTAAAGGCGCTCGTGAAAGACTTCTTTTTGTAGGCGGTGCAGCTAAGTTAGTACTTAACGAAATTGCTCGTTTAAACGGTCAGACTAACCTAATGGACGGTCAGACTAACTTCGGTATGGAGTTCTCTACCTTGACTACTCCTCGTGGTAAGTTTCGTATTATTGAGCATCCTCTGTTTAATACTAACTCAACTTGGGCTAAAATGGGAGTAGCTGTTGATTTACCTACCTTCCGTTTAGCTTATCTTAAAGGTCGTAAGACTTCTAATAAAGAGTTTAACACTTCTGGTAACCAGGCTGCGGATAATGGTATTGATGCAGTAGGCGGTACCTTAACTACAGAATGTACTACTGTAGTTAAGAACACTCCCGCTAACGCAATCATCCGTAACTTAACTGCTGCCGCTGTAGGTTAGCCTAACAGCTAGTACACTATAGACTACCTTTCTTATATTGAAAGGTAGTCTATTTTATTTAACCTCTTAAATATAACCCACTGGGATTACATCACATGTCTATTACACCTACTACCACCAACATTACCGCTTCAGCTATACTAGCTAACTTAAAAGCTAAAGAAGATACTAAAGAAGATGCTCCAGTAGAGGCGCAGTTTCAGCAGTATAAATCAGCTAGACCGGCTGTAAGACTTGTTACTTATTCAGGTTTACGTCTTACATTTACTAACTTCCAGTTCCTTACGCAGAGTGAAGAAGCTATTGATTATTTAGATTCAGAGATAGCTAAAGGTTTACAAGGTATCAGTAAAGGGGATGTATTAACTACCTCAGACCTTGACCCTATGCAGTCTATGCGTAAGCAAGTACGTGCAGAGCTATTAGCAGAGATACAAGCAGCGGCTGCTAATGAAGCTGTAGGTAAATCTAGAGATATGGGAGAGACAGAAAACAAAGCTAAAATATCTCCGGCATCTACTAAACAAGTAGCCAGCTAAGTATACAGTTGTTTTAACATAAGCAGTTAATTTATTAATAGCTGCTTAAATTAAGATTACTTAAACTAACATTGACTAAGGTTAATATAACAGGATTATAACGAATGAACCTTACTGAATTAATAAATGAAGTATACGTATTAACTGGACGCTCAGACTTGGTAGCTCAAACTAAAAGTGCAGTTAAAGCTGCAACTCTTAAAGCGCATAAGTCAGATTACTACTCTAAAGATATAGTTGAGACAGGAGTACAGTTTAATGCTCCTTCTTATACTCAGTGCTTAGATTACTCATGTGTAGTACACAATTTTCGTAGTCTTAAGTATCTTAGAAGAGTAGAAGGTGCTGCTGATGACAACGGTACTTTCTTTGAAATAGTAACTCCAGATAATATACTAGACAGTTATAATCAGAATAGAACTGATATAGCTTACGTAGCTGGAAACGTATTGCAAATAAGAGCTTCCGTAACTTTCTCTAAGGCTCTTATGGGGGCTTATGTACTGCCTACAGTTACTGACACTGGCTACTCTTCTTGGGTAGCTACTAATAACCCTTTTGCTATTATATACGAAGCTTGCAGGGTTATATTTAAGACTATAGGTTTTGATGAGCAATCTGCTACTTTTAACTCTCTTGTATTAGAAGAGTACAACTTACTTAAAATGTCTGGTCTTACTGACCTAGGCTATTAATTATTATTTATATTATGGAGTATTATTATGAGTAACTGCAACTCAAGTATTTGGGTGCCTGCATGTAACCCTACAGATTGGGTGTACGATACCTTAGCTGACCTAATGCAAGGTACGCCAGCTGTAGATTGGTTTGTAAGAACAAAAGGGTGCTTATCTTCTAGCAGCAAAGGAGAGGGTATATACCGTATTTACTCTGCAGCTGGTTACGCAGTAGATTATCCAGGCCAAACTGTAGATATCTACGGTGGTGCTGTTACTCTTGCTAACGGAAACATTGCTGTATTACAACCTGTAAACAACATTATAAACTACTCCCAGTTTAGTGTGGATATTACAGGTGTAGCTGTAGCTGATACGATGCTTGTTGCTTGTCATCAATTTGCAGATGATAATAAATACAGTGTTGTTAATAGCGAAGGTATAGTGTATTGGCAGAACGCTAATATTGAATTAAACGACCCTCGTGATGTAGATTTAACTGGTACTTCTATTCGTATGGATGTCAATTCAGGAACGACAGCCGTAACGTATAACCAGCCAATTATGTTTACAGTTAAAGCCACAAACGCACCTATCGCCATTAGTCCCAGTGACGTAGCCGCGTTAAATACTACATACTCTTCTTTCTTCAAGAAATTATCTCATAGAGTTCCTAATACTATTTTTGGTCAATACAATGGCGGTTTAATTAAAATAATAGGCACTGAAAGGGATGTTGATAGAGGAGGTAATCCTCTCTCCTTCTTGAATAAA
>TARA_R110000765_G_scaffold58536_10_pt1 | contig 34237 bp, 28 predicted proteins | sample TARA_R110000765 | Tara Oceans TARA_R110000765 (sample SAMEA4398168) | marine metagenome | biome: Polar Biome; feature: [MES] marine water layer (ENVO:01000295) within the mesopelagic zone...; material: water (ENVO:00002006), including particulate matter (ENVO:01000060) such... | reverse complement strand
TTGCTCAAGCTGCCGGGGGCACACCTAGCCGGCCGCTCACAAACTCGCTTCGCTCAGACACCGCGAGCACCTTTTTCCCGTCAACTCTGCGCTACTCGCCCGCTCAGATGGGATTATTTAGTCCGTGCAGCCTTCAGTTTTGATATTTAAGTTTCAACCAAACAACCAAGCCCGACAGGACTCCGATCTCAGGCGTTTCGTCCCCCTTCCAAGCTGTCGAGTAACGCAGGGGTTGAGCGATTAAGCCGAGGACTGTCTGAGGAGCATAGCGACGAGTTCCGCAGGCGCGCTCAACACCGAGTAACGCAGAGAAGCCGCAGGCCCGCTTGGCTGGGGTGCCTTTCTTTGGGTTCCGTTTCTTTGGGCAAACAAAGAAAGGGGACTCGCCAGCAAGGCGAAAACGCGCATGACCATCACGCAAAAAATAACCAGGGGCGAACACCAAACCGATACCACCCCTAGTTACTCGCAATAAGCACCGCACGCCCAATATACAAAACCGGTCCTGTAGGACGATTCAAAGGCGAGCCACCTTCCGGCTCGAGCGTCAGCTCAAACAACTGCCCGGCCTGCACCGCGCCAATCTGCTCGGCACTCAGAGTCGTACCTTTGCCGGGCTCGATCAGGCCCAGTGAACGCGGGCCGTCTTTGGGATCGATCAGCGTCCAGAACTGCACGCTCTGATTGGCCGGAATCTGATCCGCTACCAGTGATTGCAGGTTCAGCGTGCCGTCACCGTCAACAGTAACCACCCAGCCCGGTTTGGCGCTTTCGCCGGGTACTTGCAGCACTGCCGTGAAGCTGGCGCTGCTTGGTGCATCACGCAGCACGCCGGGGAGCCAACTGAGCAATACCAACATCGCCAATGCTCCGCTGGTTAGGCGCCAGAGGCCCAGGTTGTTCCACCACCCGGCGAAACCGTTAGCGGCTGTGGCTTGAGAGGCAGGCGTCCAACCCAGGCTCTGCTGCACGCGCTCCCACAACACCAATGAAGGGGTTTGCGGTGGCAACTCGTCCGCCAGTTCAAGCAGATGTTGCTCCCACTCCAACGCCATGCGTGCGGCTTCGCGGTCATGAGCGATCAACTCGCCCACCTCGCTGGCCTCCGGCTCTTCGAGCAGACCCAATACGTATTCGCCGATCAACGCCCGACGCGGCTCAATTGCCTCTGGAATCATGCCTGCAAACACTCCTGCAATGCGCGTAGTCCGGCGCGGATACGTCCCTTGATGGTGCCCAGCGGCGTGGTCAGCCGGCTGGCAATCTGTTCATGGGTCAGGCCTCGATAAAAGGCCAGCAGGATCGGATGACGACGCGGACGCTCCAACTGCCGCAAACAACGACGCAGCTCACGGCCTTCCGACTGATCACTGGCAATGTCTTCTGCCTGCGCACTGTCATCGGCCATCTGCTCAATAAAGCCGTCGTCGGTATCGACCAGCCGCCCGCGACTGCGCAGCTGATTGAGCGCCCGGTATCGCAGAATGCTGTAAATCCAGGCGCGGCCCTGACCCAGCGAGCGATCAAAACGATCAGCGTTATGCCACACCTTCACCAGCGCATCGTGCAAGCAGTCCTCAGCCTGATCACGCCGCCCCAACAAGGTAATAGCCAACCCCAGCATCTGCCCGGCCTCGCGCTGATACAAACGCTGAAACGCGCCCTTATCACCGCGCGCACAAGCCTCCAGAGTGCCCTCGTAATCAAACTCGCTGTCTGCCATACCGTAATCCTGTACTCAATCGCCATTCCGTTCCTGCAGGCTATACCCGCGAGCAGCACTCATGGATGTCAAAAAGCGAAATAAAGTGGGCAATTCGTGTGTAATTGTTTCGGCGGGGTGCACAGCGTCAGCAGCTCACTACGCAGAAGAGGTCAGCAATGTGTAGCGACGAACGAGTGGTCCATGAGCCGAATAACGCCGCTATTCGGCTCACAAGGAGATGGGTTAACCGCAACCGCCCCTGATCAAAAGCAGGGTTGGCAAGCCAACCAAAGCGGAGCACTATGCCAGTAACTGTTTTGACAGACCCCTTTCTGGAGGCAAGGATGCCTAGTTACCCCAAACCCTCTTACGCCATATCCAACCACTCGATGGTTAAAGCCGTATTGTGCCGCCCGCAGGCGGCCATAATGGACTTATATCGCATGCAGTTTAACGTGAGGACTAACCGCATGAGCACGCACAAGTGACTGATAAAAAACAAGAATATTGTCTTTTCCACGCACGTTATACCGCGTATTAACGCAGCGTTCAATCAAATCACTGTTAGGGCCACTTCATGAATCCAGTGATCCATTTCCAGTCGAGGCTCTTCGACGTTTCAAATGAGCCCGTGAACCCTATTAACCCGATTCGGGGCTCGACCCTCCTTGATTGGTTTCGCGCGAACGCGGCTGCTAACTTGGCGATGACCGCCCCAGAGCCCGAAGATTGGGGTTGGTACTCAAGAGTCGACTGGGAGGGACGCGCCTACATGATCGGCGCCTGCGCCCATGAAAACCCGAACGGGGATCACGAATGGATTTTGCAGTTTGAGAAATCGAGAACCATCAAAGAGCGGCTATTTGGCCAGGCCAAGCTTTCAGCCGATGACCCTTGCTTTTCATATTTCCACGGTATTATCAAACGGGAGCCAGGGTTCACCGATATATCAGTCGAGTACGGACCCTAACCATTCATTCAAACCGACGCCGCTTCGCTAAGCGGCTTAATTCAGCGTTATGTTTCTAGGAGAACTTGAACCGTGGGCCATGAAGCGCAGGTTTATCCGCACAACGACCTGCTAAACCTTGCTCATTACCATAAGGGTATCGTTGAGAAAAAGGTCGCCGAGTCCAATAGGGAGGCAATTGCGCTAGATTGCATGAGCTGCCTCATTGCACTGGCCTTCTCGGTTGAGGCCATCGCCAACTTCGTAGGCTTTAAGAGTATTGCCGAGTGGAACGAGCGAGCTTCTTATAAAGAAAAGATGGCAGTTATCGGGAAGAACCTTGGTTTCGAATTTGACCCTTCCGCGGAACCCTACAGCGCGCTCTGGATTTTGAAGACCATCCGAGATCAAATGGCGCATGGAAAGCCAATTGAAACTAGGGCTGAGCTATCCGACCGCGAGGCGTTGCGGCGCGCAATGGCAAGTCCATGGGACGAGCACTTGACTCCAGAGTTCGCTATGCACGCGTTCGAGCAGGTTAAGCTTTTTGAGAAAATTCTTCTTGATCTAGCGAAGATCGCACTTATGGATACGCTCACATCGGGCACAGCAGTGTGGCTAGAAACATAACAAGCGGCACCTGTGCAGAGCGTTAGACCGATTGGAAAATAACATGCCCTCACCATCACAAAACGACCGCTCGTTGATGCCTTTGCTGATCACCAGCATGGCTGTTGTTGCTCCACTTCTCTTCATACTTGGATTGGTGGTCGGGAACCATCTACAAGGAAACGCGAGCCTCACCGCGGACTCAATCTCTTCATGGTTATCTGCTATCGCAACCGTCGCAATAGCAATCTTGACATTCATACTCGCAAAGGAAACCTGGTATCTGCGAGAAGCGCAGATTCGACAACTTGAAGAGTTGAAGCGCGAGAATATTCGGCCCAGCATCGGTATCCAGCTTGATAGCAGCCCCGTTGGGATCCACTTCATAGACGCAAGAATCACCAACTCCGGTAAGGGCATAGCAAAGAAGGTCCGCTTCGCCTTTAAGGACCGGTCTGGCGCAGCACTGGCTCCTGGCAACGATCCCGTCTCAGACAAGTTCTTGAAACTTTCGATGTTCAGCAAAGGCATAGAGACAATCGGCATTGGTCAAACACTGTCTAGCTTTGTCTTCAGCTTCCTCGATCTTGGCAAAGAACTGGACGGCAAGATATTTGAACCGTACCTCAGTATCGTCGTCGATTTCGAAGATGTTGATGGCAACAAATATCAGAACTCCTTCGAAATTGACTTTGCGCAGTACGATGGCGTGAGTCACCTCGGCGGTGCAGATGCTGTGCACAAGATCTCGGATGAAATAAAGAAGATTCGAGAGCTACTCGGAAAGGTCGTAAAAACCTCGAGAAACAGATTAGAGGTGGATGTATTCGACGAGGCAGATAGGCAGGCTGAGAACGAACTCATTCGTAAACGTCTTGAAGAAGCTCGCGGCCAACATAACGGTGGAGCGGCCTAACCATTCAATCAACCTAACCACCCAAAGCTACGCTTGGGGTACCCTCCATGCCTCCGGCATTCCGGCGGCAGGTTATTTCCAACGTGACCAAGCAAAATTACTCAACATCACTCGAACCCAATACCATCTGCGCGGGCGAGTAGCGCAGAGCTGCCGGGAAAAAGATGCTCGCGGTGTCTGAGCGTAGCGAGTGTGCGAGCGTCCCCGGCAGCTTGAGCAACGCAGCGAACCCGCAGGGCCGCGCAGCTGGGTGCCCCGGGGGATCGCTAAGGGGGGCCGGGCAAGCGGCCCCCTTTGGCTCGCCAGCAAGGCGAAAAGCAGAATCAAACCAAACATCCCGCTCGACAAAGGCGTCGGATCAACAGCCTGCATATCAAACGCCAAGACCCGCCCATCACCCCAATGATTCCCCAATAATCAATACCAATACCGCTTGGCTCCCAAGCCACCCCGTCAGTGCTACCTTGCTTATATCCAAAAATGCCAACAAGAGAACCCCACCCATGTCCCAAGCCGCAGGCCGTCAATCCATCTTCATTACCGGTGCCGCCTCCGGCATGGGCCGCGAGACCGCTCGGTTGTTTAACGAAAAAGGCTGGTTCATCGGCGCATTCGACGTAAATCAGGCGGGGCTAGACGCCTTGCAGGCAGAGTTGGGTGCAGACAACTGCGTGACCCAAACCCTGGACGTAAGCGACAAAGCGCAGTTTGATGCGGCGGTAGCCACCTTCAGCGCGGCTACCGGCGGGCGTATGGATGTTCTGTTCAACAATGCCGGCATCATCATGCGTGGCTTCTTCGATGAGATGTCGTTCGAGGATCAGTTGAAGATCATCAACGTCAACGTGATTGGTGTGATGAACGGCACCCACAGCGCGCTGCCGCTATTGAAAGAAACACCCAATGCCCTGTGCTTCAACACCTCATCCTCTTCGGCAACCATGGGCATGCCGCTGATTGCGGTATATTCGGCCAGCAAACATGCGGTTAAGGGCCTGACCGAGGCGTGGTCGAACGAGTTCAAGCGTTACGATATTCGTTGCGCCGACGCGCTCCCGGGCTTGATCCGCACCGGTATGACGTCTGACGAGTTTCTGGAGAAGGCGCCTACCAAAGGACCGTTCCGATTGATTGAAGCGGTTGAAGTGGCAAAGGTGGTGTGGGCCAGTTACCACGACGAGAAGAAACTGCACTGGTACATTCCGGAGGAACTGGCGGAGCTGGATAAAGCCGCCAGCAATGACCCGGAACTGCTGCGCGACAAGCTCGCACGTAATATGGTGCTGTAATAAAAAAGGGCGCCACGGCGCCCCTTTTTATGGATCTGGATATTACCGATGTCGCTACTTCACTCGGTAACCGAGCTGACCACCTCCGCTTCAGGCGTTGCTGGCGCGGCCATAGGTATCTGAACCAAATTGGCCGTCTTACCCGGTGGCAATTTGTACATGGCGCCGGTAGCGGGATCAACCGCCAGCATGCCAATCAAACCCCCAAACAGCAGGTTGCCCCAGTACCAGCCATCCATGCTGGACTCTAGGCTCTGATCTTGCTGCTGGTAACCTTCCTTGGAAAACTGCAGTTTATAGCGTTCACCCTTGAAGTAACCGGCGCCTGACTTGAGCGTAACGGTGCTTGGGGTGGTGCCTTGGTGAACCAGACTGCCGCTACGATTGCGGATCTGATATTCGGCGCCTGACGGCTCGGATTTCATTACGACGGGATACTGCGAGTCACTTACGATGCTGGCACAGCCAGTAACAAACACGGAGGCAGAAAGGGCGGCTGTGATAGCCAATTTTTTCAGGCACATCATTTAGAAGAATCCTTCTTCAATTGTTTTTTTAGTATTTTTTTCGATAACGCCGGGCGATCATAATCAGCCTGTGCAGTAATGTCATTATGCTATTTACGACTTTCAGCAGGATTTTTTTGCAGCCCTATCAACCGCTGAATTCGGCGCTTAAGCAACAAGCCTCCCGGCTGAATTTACAAACTAGGCTGAGTTGCCCGTTGTTGAGACAAGGCGAGCCGGCCGAGACACTTCTGAATTGGTCTAACCCAAGGTATTGCGAGCACCGGCTTCAGGGGTTAGCCTTCGGTGCTGGATTAAAAGTTGTGAGCACTGCATGCAAGTTACCGTCTGGGATTTACCTCTTCGTCTATTTCATTGGCTGTTAGCCCTCTGCGTTACTGGCTCTTTGATAACCGTAAGCCTCGGAGGCAACTGGATGCTCTGGCACGGACGTTTCGGCCTGTCCATTCTTGGGCTGCTGACCTTCCGTCTGGTGTGGGGTCTGGTGGGTGGCACTTACGCTCGCTTTAGTAATTTCTTCCCAACGCCCTCCCGTATTACCCATTACTTGCGCGGCAGCTGGCACGAACTGGGGCACAACCCGCTCGGTGCCTTCTCAGTGTTTGCGATGCTGGGGTTGTTTACTTTTCAGGCGCTGACCGGCTTGATCACCAATGATGACGTGGCCTTTTATGGGCCCCTGACGCGGCTGGTGTCCAGTGATGTGAGCTCATTGGTTAGCGGCTGGCATCGCTCCACTGAGCAGTTGATCTACGTTGTGATCGGCCTGCATATTCTAGCGATTGTGGTCTATCGACTGCGCGGCAAAAAGTTGCTCGGCGCGATGTTGCATGGCCGTAAGACGGTGGAAGAGAAGCCGGTACACGAAGCCGAAAGCGGTGGCGGGCTGGCGTTGAGCATTGCGCTGGTGATTGCCATCGGCATGGTGTGGCTGGCGTGGGGCAGTTGGATTCCTGCCCCACCGCCAGCGCCGGCGATGCCCGCCTGGTAAAGCTTACTCCATGCGGTACTTTTCATGGCAAGACTTGCAGCTCTTGCCAACTTCACCAAAGGCAACGCGGATTTCGTCCTTATCGCCAGTCTCGGCCTTAGCTGCCAGGTTGCTGGCTGCGGTGCCCAGGTTACCTGCCAGTTCTGCCATGTCCTGCATGTTCTCAAACAAGGCTGGATCTGCACGGGTGTGCAGATCGCCGATGTCTTTCTCGGTGCCGGGACCAAAGAGCGCGCCCATACCGGAGTTGGCGATGGCATCGATGGCATTGGCGGCGGCGCTAACCTGCTGCTGGTTGTACTCTACGCTGCCATCAATAACCTGCGCTTTAATCTTGCCCATGTTCCAGGCCATGTAGCTAAAACCCGCTTGACGAATCTCAATCTGATCTTCTGGCGAGACCTGTGCGTAAGCGGCGGTTACGGCGCCACCCAGCAATAAGGCGCTCAGGGCGCCGGCAATCACGGTTTTCATGCGTTTCTCCTACTTGGTGGAATCAAGCTTGTTCTGCATAGTAGCGTCCGCAGGCTAAGCGTGCATCGCTAGCGTGGCTCTATTCTGGCCTTTTTAAATCCGCCAGCGTATTAAAAGCAATGTGCGTGCTGGGGAATATTTCATCGATCTGCCGGGTGATCCAGTCGGTGTGCTCAAGATGGTCCATCAGCGGGCCCTTTACCTCTGCAAGGTGCAGATGAATATCGCGCTCACTTAGTCCTTCGGTCAGCTCGCTGAGCATGTCCAGTCCGGTACTGTCGATGTGATTGACCGCCGACAAAATCAGTAACACTTCTCGGGTGTCGGGGTAATCTGCCAGCGCTTGATAAATCGCCTGCTCGACCGCCTTGGTATTGGCAAAAAAGATGTTCTCGTCGATGCGCAGCGCCAGTAGTTGCGGCACGGTTTCCACCAAGTGGCGCTTGGTATTGCGAAAGTAATGGGTATCCGGCACCCGGCCTATGACTGCTACGTGCGGGCGGCTACCGCGCCACAACTGAGCAATGATCGACCAACAGACACCCAGAATGATGCCACCCTCAACCCCGAGTATCAGCACGCCCAGCAGGGTGCTCAGCAGCGTCAGACCTTCGGCGCGGTCATAACGCCAGGCGCGGCTGAGGCTGCGTAAGTCAATCAACGGCGTGACCGCAATCATGATTACCGCTGCCAGCATGACCAGCGGCAGATAGGCGAACAGCGGCGCCACGGTCAGCAGTATCAGGCCGATGATCAGTGCGGCGATGACGCCCGACAGCGGCGTGTTAGCGCCGGCCTCGATATTGACGCTGGAGCGCGAAAAACCGCCCGCCACTGCAAAACCGCCGGTCAATGCCGAGCCCAGATTGGCGGCGCCAAGACCGAGCAACTCACGGTCAGGGTTAACGCTTTGGCGCTTGCGTCGCGCCAGCGACTGCGCAATAGAGACGCTTTCCACAAAGGTCACCAGACTGATCAGCGCTGCCGGCAGCAATAGCTGACGCAGGTCGCCGAAGCCGGGTGTGGTCCAGACCAATGAAGGCAACCCAGCGGGTAGGTTGCCCACCACCGGGACGCCGAGGGCGGCCAAATCGAAATACCAAGTCGCCCACACCGCGACCACCACCACCACAATGGGCGCCAACCGTGCCAGCAGGGTGGCTAACGCGGCTGGTAAACCCAGCGCTTCAAGATGTCGCGCCATCAGCGTGCGGGCGTATAGCAGCCAAGCCAGCGCGGCCAGCCCCATGCCCAACACCAGGGTGTTCAGCAGGTGCCACTCACGTACCAGCTGTGGCAGCCCGTGCGGCAAGTTTTCACGCCCTAGCAGACTGGGCAGTTGACTGAGAATAATCAGAATGGCCGCGCCGCTGATAAAACCGCTAATCACCGGATGGCTGAGGAAGTTGGCAAGAAAACCCAAACGCAACAGACCCAGCACAAAGAGCATAAAGCCCGACAGCAGTGCCAACCAGACCGCTAGCTGCAGGTAGTCAGGGCTGCCTACCGTGGCCAGCGGCGCCAGCAGGGTAGCGGTCATCAGGCCGGTGATCGCTACCGGGCCAACCGACATGCTCATACTGCTGCCAAACAAGGCGTAGCCCAGCAGCGGTAATAGACTGGCATACAGCCCTACTTCCACTGGCATACCCGCTAGCATCGCGTAAGCCATACTTTGCGGTATGACCATGATGCTGAGTACCAGGCCTGCCGTCAGGTCGCCGCCCAGCCAGGCCCGCCGATAATGGCGCAGCCAAGCGAGCATTTCCGGGCCACCCGGCGGCTGCAACCGTGGGTTCTTACTCATGTGCTCACCCGGCGGTCATACCGGCCAAACAGCCACATGCCGATTAACATGGCAGCCACAAACAACAACGCCTGCGGCATTAGGGCTCCCGCTGCCACCAGCGCCGGGCCAGGGCAAAACCCAGCGACACCCCAGCCAGCGCCAAACAACAGACTGCCTATGATCAAGCGGCGGTCCACCTGCCGGTTGCTTGGCAGCTGCGGTACCTCTCCACGCAAGGTGCGGCCGCTGCGTTGAATCCATTGCATGGGGATAAAGGCTGTGGCGATGGCGCCAACCATAACCAAGGCAAGGGACGGATCCCAGGCGCCTGCCAGATCAAGAAAGCCCAACACCTTGGCCGGGTTGGCCATGCCCGAGAGCAGTAACCCAAAACCGAACAGCAAGCCGCTGAGCAGTGCAATCGCCATACGCATGTTCAGCCTCCCAGCAGATGACGAAGAACGAAGACGCAGGCAAAGCCCGCGCCCATGAAGCTCAGCGTAGCCATCATTGAGCGCGGCGACAGCCTTGCCAAGCCGCAGACGCCATGCCCACTAGTACAACCCGAGCCCAACCGCGAGCCAAAGCCTACCAACAGGCCGGCAATCACCAGCGCCAGCGGCCCGGCCACTATCTCAACCCGTATCTCGCCAACAGCGAGTTGATACAACCAAGGCGCCAGCAGCAATCCGAGTACAAATAACAACGCCTCGCGGTTACCCGCCTGCACTATCAGCAGGCGTCCTACCAAACCGCTGATGCCCGCGATGCGACCGTTGAACAGCATCAACATAGCCGCCGCTGCACCAATCAAAACGCCTCCGGCCAAGGCGCTCCAAGGCGTGAACGCTACCCAGTCAATCTGCATGGACTTCGTCCTCGGCACAAAACAACGCATAGAGTGTGTGAAGAATGGCCAAAGCGTCGTCACTGGCTACACGATAGTAGACCAGCTTGCCTTCACGGCGAGTCGCGACCAGGCCTTCACGGCGCAGCACTGCAAGCTGTTGCGAAAGGGTGGGTTGGACGATTCCGAGCTGCTGCTCAAGCTCGCCCACATTGCGCTCGCCATCGACCAGTTGGCACAGCAACAACAAGCGGTCGCGGTTCGCCAAAGCCTTGAGCAGCTGCTGCGCCTGATCGGCCGCCGCAGACAACAGGTTGATATCGGGTTGTTTATTCATCAAAGAGGGGTGATCTCGTAAACGCTTTATTGGCACACAATATATAAATTAATAGATTGATTGCAACCCAGTATTGTTCCGCCCAATAACAGCAGCAGAGACGATCAATTAGCGGTGACCCGAAGTCTGAGTCACCCGGCGGACGGCTCGTGCGCCTGAAGCGCTCTCCCGATCATAAACAGCGGCGCTATTTTCGGCCTCAGAACGCAGCCGCTAAACCATTAATCGAGCAACCCTGCTGCGCTGAATTGCGCATCATCACAACGCCGCACAAGGCTGGCACTGTGCCCCGGCTTGGCCGATACTCGCCCCATATTAATTGCCACGCATAGCCACCGGAGACACCAAACATGACCTCACAGCGCTTCGACCTTACCGGTAAAACTGCCCTCATCACCGGCGCCTCCAGCGGTTTGGGTGCCCATTTCGCGCAGGTGATGGCGGAAGCGGGCGCCCGTGTTGTAGTGACCGCTCGCCGCGCTGAACGACTCGACAGCCTGGTGCAAGAACTGACCGCTCAGGGCTATCAAGCGCTGGCAGTGACCATGGACGTCACCGACAGCGACAGTGTGGCTGCTGGATTTAGCGCTGCCGAACAACATTGGGGCGTGTGCGACATTGTGGTCAATAACGCCGGTATCGGCGATCCGGTTCCCTTCCTCGAAATGACCGAAGGCAACTGGCGCAGCATGCTCGACACCAACCTCGACGGCGCCTGGCGCGTGGCGCACCGCGCCAGCGTGGCGATGGCTGGCCATAAGCAAGGCGGCAGCATCATCAATATCGCATCGATTCTCGGCCTACGCGTGGGCACAGCGCTGAGCCATTACGCGGTCGCCAAGGCTGGCGTTGTGCAGCTAACCAAAGCCATGGCGTTAGAGCTGGCGCGCAATAATATTCGCGTCAACGCGATTGCCCCCGGTTACTTCCGTACCGAAATGAACAGCGACTATTTCGATACAGAGCATGGCCAGAACTACATCCGCAGCAAGGTGCCCATGCGCCGCCTGGGTATGTTGTCTGAGCTTGATGGGCCACTTTTGCTGCTGGCCAGTGAAGCCGGTGCCTTCATGACCGGCAGCATCCTGAATGTTGACGGCGGCCACCTTAGCAACAGCCTCTAGGCTGCGTTGAAAGCCGGCTGTCAAACACTCCAAACTGGCAGCGGCGCCCCTCAACAGCTATTGTCAGGCCATTAATACCCGGATGTTTTCATGGCCAAGCTAAAACACACAAAAATAGGTCAGCTGATCCTACTGGTTGGCGGGCTAGTGCTCGGACTGTTTTTTTTGTTTCTCGCCGCCAGCGCCTGGCAACAACGTGAGCAGCAATGGCAAAGCCAGCAGGCCAATGAAGCCGCAATCATTCAGCTGAGTATTGCGCAAAGCCAGTTAGCGCTGCGCAACCAGGCACTGATGGCCGCGCGCAGCCTGGCCGAGGATCCAGATACCCGCCGCCTGATTCGGCGCATCAAAACGCTCACCGTTAGTCAGCCGGATAATCGCGCGGAAATATTGCGTCTGCGCGCCCAACTGCGCAGCGACCTGAATGGCGTTTGGTCGATCCTGCAACGCGGCGGCGCACAGATGCTGGAAGTGCATTTGTCTGATCCCGCGCGATCGCTGCTGCGCATGCAAGAAGAGCCCGACCCGATTGACGTGCCACCTGACAATGGACGGCCCCTGCTTTTGGACGCGTTGGCCTCGGGCCAAGAACAAAGTGCGATGCAGAGCGGCTCACTGGGCGTGCGCCAAGCCGCCGTGGTCCCGATCTTCTCTAAAGACGGTGACGGCAGTTCGCCGGTCGCGACCATTGAAGTCGGCTTTTACGTGCTGCCCAAGCAACTCGCCGATACCGTTTCCGCCGAGATTGATATAGCGCTGCTAATCCCCCCCAGCGCACTCTCAGGCCAGAGCAAATTAGCCCCAACCGAGAACGGCCGCTGGCTGCTCGGCCGTCATTCCAACCCGGCGATTAATCAATGGCTGGATGCCGCCGATCTGCCAACGACGATACATAGCCCAAGCCATCAACTGCTGCGCATCGGCGAGCAGGTGTATCTGATTGCCTCAGTACCCTTGCTGGAGCCAGGGGCGTCGGCAAGCGAAGCGCACAACGCTGCGCGCATCATCGCCTGGCATGACATATCTGCGGTCGCTGCCGCGCACCAGCAGGAACAGTCACGCCTGTTGCTCAAATGGCTGCTCGCCTGTCTCGCCACCACACTGTTGTTGGCAGCACTAGCATTTGCCTTTCGCAGGCATACACATCGCCAGGCATCGCTGCACCAACAGGCGATATTGGCGGAAAGTCAGCAGCGCGAGCGCAGCCGCCAACTGTTGGCCATTATTGCCAAGGCGCAGTCCGCCTATATTCAGCGCGACCAGATCGAACAGGGTTTTTCGCAACTGCTGGAGCAAATACTCCAACTGACCGAGAGCCATTGGGGCACTGTCGCTCAGGTACGCTACAACGAAGAAGCGCAGCCGCAGCTTATACCCTATGCCGTCAGCCCGTTAAACGAGAACCCCGACGGGGCGGGACCGCTATTGGCAGGCAACGCTCATTTGTTCGACCTTGTACTGAGTACTCAACAGGTTGTGATTGAACAAGGCTTCTCACCGGAAAACGAACTGGGCTCTTTCCTAGGTTTGCCGGTTCTCTATGGCGAGCGGCTTGTAGGTGTTCTGGCGTTGGGCAATCGTGCTAACGGCTACGCCACCGAGATGGTCGAGTTTCTCGCACCTCTGCTGGCGACCCTCGGCCAATTGATTCATGCGCTGCGACAAAATCTCGAAAAAAAGCAAATCAAACGCCGACTGGAACGCCAGCGTCATGCCCTGCGCTCACTCAATGAGGTCTCTGCCGCCACCGGCATCAATCTTGATGAGCGCCTTACACGCACCTTGCAGCTGGGTTGCGAGCACCTGCAACTGGACCTCGGACTGGTCAGCCATATCGACGGAGAAAACTACAGCATCGTGGCCAGCTATGCTGAGAGCGAAGCCCCACCCGTTGGCACCCGTTTTGATTTCCAGCAGACCTACTGCAGCCTCACGTACCAGCACAGCGACGTACTGGCCATAGACTCCATGGGCAACTCGCGGTTCAGCGGCCACCCCTGTTACCCGCGCTTCGCGCTTGAAGCCTACATCGGCATCCCCTTGCTAATAGGCGAAAAACGTCTGGGCACGCTGAATTTTTCCAGTGCCACGCCCCGCGCCCTGCCATTCGATGAGGTTGATCTGGAGTTCATGCGTTTGTGTGCTCGCTGGATCAGCAGATTGTTGGAGCAGGACGACATCGAGCAACAGCGTGAGCAGTTGTTCGAGCGCTTTAACAAGCTCACTCGCCACCTGCCCGGCATGGTGTACCAGTATCAGCTATCGCCCGATGGCAAAGGCATGTTCCCGTATAGCAGCGAGGGCATTGCCGATATCTACGGCATCACGCCCGAGCAGGCGCTCAGCTCCGGGGAGCTGGCGTTTGATCGGGTGCATCCAGACGACCTTGAGTCAGTCATCGAGAGCATCAATACTTCCGCGATTAGACAAAAAACCTGGCGTGCCGAATACCGCGTGCACCATCCGCTGAAAGGCGAACTCTGGGTTGCCGGCTTCGCTAGCCCCGAGCAACTCGATAACGGCCATATCGTCTGGCACGGCTTTATTGCCGATATCACCCACCGCAAGCGCATACAGTTGGCTCTAGCCAGTGAGCAGCAGCGCCTGGAGCGGGTAATAGAGGCTACCGGGGTCGCTACCTGGGAGTGGAACCTGGACACCGATGAGATCATCACCAACGAGCGCTGGGCGCAGATGATTGGCTTTTCGGCCGAATCCTTGGCACCTATCACGTCGGCGACCTGGATTGCGCGCATCCATCCGGACGATCGTGCCCGCTTTGACGAGCAATTGGCTGATCATTTGACGGGGAAATCCGACTTCTACACCTGCAAATGCCGCGTCCAGCACCGCGATGGTCACTGGATCTGGGTACAGGACCGCGGCCAGGTGGTTACACGGGACGCTGACGGCAAACCGCGGCGTATGAGCGGCATCCATTCAGACGTCAGCGGTGAGGTGCAGCAACAGGAGGAAATACGCCAAGCGCGCTCATTCCTCGACGCATTGATCGACGCATCCACTGCTGTGGCGGTGATCGCATCCGATCCGCAGGGCAATATCACGCTATTCAACTCCGGCGCCGAGAAATTACTCGGCTACCGTGCAGATGAAGTCATTGGCAAACTGCCACACCATATTTTCCACCTGCAAAGCGAAGCCCTGCGCCACGGCGAAGCCCTAAGCGAAGAAGTTGGGCGTCCAATTGAAGGGGTTGAAGTCTTTCTCTATCGCGCACGAATGGGCGGTTCGGAAACTTTGCCGTGGACCTACGTACGCAAGGATGGAGAGCACCGCCTGGTCAATCTCACGGTGACACGCATCGCCGACGTCGAAGGCCGGTTGGTAGGCTTCCTGGGCATGGCCACCGACATCACCGACCTAATCCAGACCACCCGCGCCTTGCAGAAGAGCGAATCGCGCTTTCGCGGCATGGTCGGCAACCTGCCTGGCGCCGTCTATCGCTGCCAGACAGACGAGCAGTGGAGCATGTCGTACCTGAGCAACGAGGTAGAGCGCATCACCGGTTATCCGGCCAGTGATTTCATCAACAACCAGCGCCGCAGCTATATCAGCGTCATTCATCCAGACGATCGCCAAATCACCCTCGTGACGGGTGAGAACGTCAGCGCCGATGACGCCAGCTTTGAACTGACTTACCGCATTCTGCACGCCCAAGGACATGTGGTGCAGGTACGCGAAAAGGGCCGCGCCGAGTACGACAGCCACGGCAAACTTATGTGGTTCGACGGCTTCATCTGGGATGTGACCGAACAGATGCGCATTGAGCAGCTGAAGTCGCAATTTGTCTCCACCGTCAGCCATGAGCTGCGCACGCCCCTCACCGCGATCTCCGGCGCTCTGAAACTGGTCAACGGTGGCGCGCTCGGCCCTGTGCCAGAGCGCATGCAGCAAATGCTAGGTATCGCCGAACAGAACACCCAGACGCTCAACGTTCTGATCAACGATCTGCTCGACATGGACAAACTGGCCGAAGGCAAAATGCATTTTGAAATGCGCCTGCAGCCCTTACTGCCGCTACTGCACAAAGCGCTACAGTTGAATCAGAACTATGCTGATCAGTATCAAGTCAGCCAAAGCTGCGCTGAACTGGACGATGCTTGGGTTCAGGTAGATGCCTTGCGATTGGGTCAGGTACTGAGCAATTTTTTATCCAATGCCGCCAAGTTCTCTACAGCGGGCGGCGATATTCAGCTGAGCAGCCGAATCACGGGTGATCAGGTTTGTATTAGTGTGGCCGATCAAGGAATGGGCATTCCTGCCGTTTTCCATGGGCGGATCTTCCAGAAGTTCTCTCAGGTGGACGGCTCCAATACCCGTCAGCGCGGGGGCTCAGGTCTAGGCCTGGCAATCAGCAAGGAGCTGATACTGCACATGGACGGTAGCATCGGCTTCGACTCAGAACCGGGGGTCGGGTCACGTTTCTGGTGCTGCCTGCCGATTCAGACAATCGCTCCACAAGCACCACAAAGCCCGCTCACTCCACCACAGGACACTGCGTGATGACCATCCCGTCTAACTCGACCAGCGAACAGCTGCGCCTCGCGGCACTGGCGCAGTATCAAATCATGGACAGCGACAGCGAACAGGCCTTTGATGACATCACGGCCTTGGCAGCGCTCTGGTTGGAGATGCCCATTGCGTTGATTTCGCTGGTCGATCAGCGGCGCCAATGGTTCAAAAGTCGGGTGGGCTTGGATGCGCAGGAAACCCCGCGTGATCTCGCCTTCTGCGCCCATGCCATACAACAGAGCACCTTGATGGAGGTACCTGACGCCTGCCTTGATGCGCGATTCAGCGATAACCCGCTGGTCACCGGCGATCCCTACATTCGCTTCTACGCGGGCATGCCCCTCAGCACCCCGGAAGGCCATCGCCTTGGCACCCTGTGTGTCATCGACAGAAAACCAAGGCAACTTGACTCGGTACAACACGAGACCCTGCAACGTCTAACCCGCATGGTCGAATATCAGTTGCAGCTGCGCCTGAACCTGTTGCAGAGCGTAGAGCGCGAACAGCAGCTACACGAACAGCGCGCGCTAGCCGAACGTCTACTGGATAATGTCATGGCGGGGGTGGCTGTGTGCAACGAGGCCGGCGAGTTGACGCGGTTCAACAACACCGCACGCCGCTGGCATGGGTTAGATGTACGGCAAATGCCACCAGAACAATGGGCGGAGTACTACAGCCTGTTCCGTCCCGATGGTACTACCGAGCTACCCAGCGAGGAAATCCCGCTGCTACGTGCCTGGCGCGGCGAAAGGATTGAGAACGTGGAGATCTGCTTACACAGCCAGCATCAGGCGCCACGCTTTCTGCTCTGCAACGGCGGGCCACTGCAACAACAGAACGCACCCTCTGCGGCAATGGTGGTGATGCATGACATCACCGAACTGCGCCAGACTGCACTGCTCAAGAGCCACTTTCTGGCAACCATAAGCCACGAGCTACGCACCCCGCTGACCTCCATCGGCGGCTCCATAAGCCTGCTACGCGCGGGTACCTGTGGTGAATTACCGGACGCCGCTCAGCGCTTGCTGCAAATTGCCCACGACAACAGCCTGCGACTCAATGAGTTGATCAATGATCTGCTCGATATGGAACAGTTGGACGCCGGGAAAATGCAGCTGCTATGCAGCGAACAGCCCATAAAACCCCTGCTGGAACAGGCGCTGGATGCCAACCGTCCCTACGCACAACGCTTTCAGGTCAACCTGCAGCTCAGTGATCCCTGCGCCAATCCACGAGTATTTGTGGATGAGCGACGTCTGCTCCAGGTGCTCAACAATTACCTCTCCAACGCCGCCAAATTTTCCCATGAGCAAGGCGAAGTGCGGATTGAATGCGAGCGTCTGAGCGATTACGTAGAGGTGCGAGTAATAGATCAAGGCATTGGCATAGCAGCCGCCCAGCATGCGGAGCTGTTCAAAAAGTTTGCTCAGCTGGATGTGGGCAATGCGCGCAAACGCGGCGGTACCGGCCTGGGACTGTCCATCTGTAAGGAATTGATTGAGCGCATGCATGGCGAAGTGGGGGTATCATCCACATTGGGACAGGGCGCCACCTTCTGGTTTCGTCTGCCGTTGACCTCAGATGCGGGATATCGATGAAGCAGCCACGTTACAGCCGTCTGGCTATCAAGATACTGTTACTGATTCTTGGCGCCAGCCTGCTGGAAGTACTGCTCTCCGGGCTAGTCACCCAACATGCACTGCGCACCGACATGCAAAATCTGCTGATCGAACAGCAGCAGCGTGTCAACCGCAACGCCGTGCAGTTGATTGATCGTGAGCTTGATGTTCGCGAGCAGTTTCTGAACACCCTCGCGGGGCAACTGGCGCTAAGCGGCCAGGTCGACTACGCCGCCAGTGAGCAACTGATCCGCAGCCAGCGCCCTGGCATCGACGGCTACTTTCCCGCTGGCATCCTGATTCTAAATACTGTCGGCACCGCGGTCGGTGAGTCAACGCGGGTGGAGGGCAGGTTGGGTACCAATTACGCCGATCGCCCGCATATTAAACAAGCGTTGAGCAGCGGTGAGCCCACTATCAGCAAACCGATCATGGGCCGCACCATGCGCACCCCTATCCTCAGCATCAGTTCGCCAGTGAAGAATGCCGAGGGTGTCGTCATCGGCCTGATCGCTGGGGTTATTGAGCTGGAGCGGGAGAACCTGTTCGATGCCGCTGTAAATCTCACCCTGGGCGTTCTGTCGCGTTTGTACGTGATGGATACCACGCACCAGATCTACGTGACCTCGACTGATTCGCACCTGGCCATGCAGCCACTACCCAGCAACGAAGCGAGCCCCTTGCTGGCAGCTCTGCGCAGCGGCGAAAGTATGGGCCTGCTAGCTAATGCTGAGACCGGTGGTGAGGATTTGTTCATTGCCGATGGGATGCCGAATCTGGGGTGGCGCGTGGTCAGCTTGACCCCAATGAAACAGATCACCGACAAGCTCGACCCCATCCTTGCGCAGAAGCTGGTTATCGGCCTGGTGTTCTTCCTGCTGCTCAGTCTCGCACTCATTCTACTGTTGCGCCGCGCCATGCGCCCTTTGAGTTCAGCCGCGCAACAAATCACCGAGATGATGGACGGTAGCAGACCTATCCAGGCGATTCAGATAGATCGCACGGACGAAGTGGGTTATCTAGTGCATGCTTTCAATCAGCTAAGTGAGCGCCAGCAAGAACAAGCTCTTGAACTGCAGCGCGAGCGCGATTTGTTGCGCAGCCAGTTTGAGCAATCCTCCGACGCTATCGTGCTGCTAGACATCAACAGTCTGCAGATTCTGGAGGCCAATCCGCAATCGTCACGCTTGCTCGGCTATAGCGCTACCAGTCTGCGCGACAGGCCCTTCACCGAGTTGCTGGAAGCCAACCAAGCCCCGCTTCCCGAGCTGCTCAAGTTAGCAATGACGGTAAACGGGCACTCTAATATGGCGTTGCTGCGCCAGTTCGGTGGCGTCGTGCACTGTGAGGTGACCGCCGCGAGCGTTGGCCTGCCTGACCAGCGACAGCTGATGCTCAACCTACGCGACATTTCCGAGCGCCTGCGTGGCGAGCAGCTGAAAAACGACTTTGTTTCCACCGTAAGCCACGAGCTACGCACGCCACTGACCAGCATCTACGGCACTTTGCGACTGATAAACAGCGGTGTACTGGACAGCCGGCCTGAGCAAGCCAGATCCTTGTTGCTGGCAGCAGAAGACAACAGTCAGCGGCTCAGCGAGCTGATCAATGACCTGCTCGATATCGACAAACTCGAAGCCGGGAAACTCGAGCTGGATCTGAGGCCGCTGGATCTAAATGCGCAGCTGCAGGCGGCAGAGCGGATGTTGTCAGCCGTAGCTGACGATGCCAGCGTCTCGTTGTTATTACCAGCCCCCAGCAAACTGCAGGTGCTAGCCGATCCGCAGCGCCTGCAGCAGGTACTGGCCAACCTCTTGTCCAACGCCATCAAATTTTCTCCGCCGGGCGATGTGGTCACGCTCAAAGTGGAACAGATCGAGCAGTACATTCGGTTATCCGTCACCGACAACGGCGAAGGCATTCCACTGGCATTTCAGCCAAATGTGTTCCAGCGCTTTGCCCAGGCCGACGCTACCGCCACCCGCCAACGCGGTGGCACCGGGCTTGGCCTGGCCATTACCCGCTCATTAGTCCGCGCCATGAATGGACGCATCGGCTTCAGCTCAATGCCTGGTCAAGGCAGCTGTTTCTGGGTTAGTTTGCCTAGAGCGCTGCCTGACTCCGCCCCAGCCCACCGCACCGTCAGGGTGCCCGACAGCAATGGATCCAAGGCCCATGAATAAACTTGTACGCATCATCCACATAGAAGATGACCTCTCGATTCAAGAGGTCGCTCGGGTAGCCTTGGAGATAGTCGGCGGTTTTACTGTCAAAAGCTGTGACTCCGGCGCACAAGGTCTCGCAGAGACGCCAGCCTTTGACCCGCAACTGGTGCTGCTCGACGTCATGATGCCCGGCATGGACGGCCCACAAACACTAATTGAATTACAGAAACTGCCCTGCATGGCCAATGTGCCGGTGGTGTTCATGACCGCCAAAGCGCAGACCCAAGAGGTCTCGGCCTACCATCAGCTGGGTGCTGCTGGCGTGATCATCAAGCCTTTTGATCCGATGACACTATCAGAGCAGATCACCGAAATATGGAATACTTGGCATGAGCAATAAGGATCAACTGAGTAGTCAGTTAGCCGAGCTGGAAAACCGCTTCCGCGAACGTCTGCGTGTCGAGCTGGCGGAGATGGCCAATGTGGCCAAGCAGGCGCAAAGCGATAACAGCGATCCCAGTAGCCAACTGGTGTTACGTGATCAGCTGCACAAGCTGGCTGGCTCTGCCGGCACTTTCGGCTATAACACCTTAGGCACAGCTTGTCGCGACCTGGAAGTACAGTTGCAGCAACAGCTCGACAATCCATCAGCGGACGGGGCAATCATCCGGCGACTAGCCGCGCAAGTGATCCAGCTGGATACCTTGCTGATCGATAAGGCTGACACGCTGTGGCATGCTCCTAGCGCAAGCGAAGAGCATGCTATCGCTAACACCGATCGGCATATCGCGCTGGTAGTGGAGGAAGAGGAACTGGCGCAACAGATGAGCCAGACCTTGACCAGTTTCGGCTATCAGGTCAGTCAGTTCACGGAACTCGCCGAGGTATCCAAGAGCTTGAGTAGCCTTGACGCCGTCATCGTCGACACCAGCATAAGCGAATGGAAAGCTCAGGAGCTGACAGAGAAACTGCGCACGCCTGGCAGCGAGCCACTCCCCTTGTTGGTCATAAGCTCAGATGACTGTTTTAACAGCCGCTTAGAGGCAGTGCGTGCTGGCGCTCGAGGCTTCTTTACTAAGCCCGTTGATCTACCTTCATTGGAAAGTCGACTGGAGCGCAGCTTCACCAACTATCAGGCAGGCCCCTTCCGCGTTCTGATAATCGACGACGACACCGAACTGGCAGCCCGCTACGCGCTGATTCTGACCAGTGAAGGCATGCTGGTAGAGTCCGAATTCGACCCGGAGCTGTTGCTGGAAAAAATGCATGCGTTTGGCCCAGACGTGGTGTTGATGGATATCAACATGCCCGATTTCAGCGGTCCGGAACTGGCTCAGGTAATACGTCTAAACGATGACTGGCTACGTGTACCTATTATTTATCTGTCCGCAGAAACCAATGCCGAGCGCCAGATGTCCGCGCTCCTTAAAGCGGGTGACGATTTCATCACCAAGCCGATCAGCGACAGCGCCTTACTAACCACCGTTTACGCTCGCGCCCAGCGCGCCCGCATGGTCAGCGACGCGCTTTCGCGCGACAGCCTGACCGGCCTGCTGAAACACGCGGATATCAAAGATCAACTCGACATCGAAATTGGCCGCGCCCAGCGCTCAAAACAACCGGTCAGCATTGCCATGATTGATATCGACCACTTCAAATCGGTCAATGATCAGTACGGCCACCCGGTAGGCGATAATGTGATTCGCGCCCTGTCCAACCTGCTACGCCAAAGGCTACGCAAAATTGATCGCTTGGGGCGCTACGGCGGTGAAGAGTTTCTTGCAGTGCTGCCCAACTGCAGCATTGAGGACGCACAACAGATACTTGATGAAATACGTACCGCCTTCGTTGCGCTGAAATTCACTGCCGATGAACACAGTTTCACCTGCAGCTTCAGCGCCGGCATTAGCGTCTGCGCCGCTCCCGACTGGCCTGATGAAGGCATGCTAGACCAAGCCGACAAGCGCTTGTATCAAGCGAAAAAGGCGGGGCGTAATCAGGTTTGCAGTGAGAGTGATAAGGCTGCGTCATGAATATCATGATTGTGGAGGACGACCCTTGGATTAGTGAGCTACTGCAGCAGATCCTTGGTCATTTGATGCCATCCGCCCAGCTGTTTTGCTTTACAGAAGTGATACCTGCAAAAAACCAGCTGAAGCGCGCACCTGTCGACCTCCTTATCAGCGACTTGCGATTGCCTGATGGGAGTGGTTTAGATGTAATTGCCGACGCTCGACTCGCCTCACCAGAGAGCGCTCGCATTCTGATCACTGCCCACATTGACCGCGACACCGTAGTCGCCGCCCGGAAGGCAGGCATTACCGAGGTCATTGCCAAGCCTTTCAAAGTCGATGATCTTAAGACCCGGCTGGCTCGCTTACTCAACCAAGAGCAAGCTTCATCTGAAGCCGCTACATCCGACGGCTTGATCGGTGACGTCAAAGGCTTTTTAAAAGAACGCCTTAACCAGCCGCTGCAGCTAGCGTGGTCGGCACCGCTGGCGCAACAACAGGCTGCTGAAATGCAGACCTGGATGGAGGACAATGATGTTATCGACTTTGTACATCAGCAGCCTTTGCTTGCTCTGACACTCATCAGTGGAGCCAACAAACAAGCGCTGAATCGCAGCGATGCGCCCACTACTGGCATTCTAGAAGCCTATCAGTACATAGGCGCGAATCTTTTCGCCGAGTTAGCGCAGCGACTGGCGCGTACACACGTGGCGCTGACCGAGCCGGCACTTCGTCAGATACATGATGAGCTGCATCTCAAACAAACTGCCCTAAGCAACACACTCGAAAGGCTGGCAGCGCATCATGCAGTCGCAGAGGGACCGCTCAAGGCAGCCGTCACTTTCTGCTTGCTGGGTGAGAACGCCGTGCTCTGTGCACTACAACAATTCATCAACTACGGCCAACCGGTCGCTGATGACACTGTAGAACAGTTGGTCAAGGAGTTCGGTCCGGCGTTTGGCAACCGCATCAAGATACAGCTGAAGTTACCCTTTTTGCTGCGTGAACTAACCGGTGCGCTGTTTCAGATGCCGCAAGCCAGCCCGCGCAAAGATCTCATCATCATGCGCATTGCAGCGCTGGAAAGCGGTTTTGTCGCTGAAAGCGACGAATTGAGCCAGCTGCGCCGCTGGATTGGCCTCCCTACCACATCATCCTCGCCAGTAACGGATGAATAGGGACCTGATCTTGTCAGAGCCAGCGCCTTAACACTGATTCGATAACCCCCACCCGATTGGGCATATCCCCATTAGCCCTCCCGACGTATCGCTAGCGAAACACAGCCCCGAAGCAAGCCGTATTTGCATACGCAAATGATAATGGATTACATTGTATTTCTTTCGCATGCTCGCACGTATCTGCACCGAACAGGTAAGCGACGCTATCGCTCTCCTCTAGACCTTGCGCTGTACGGACCACCCCATGATTGCTGCACTCACACCATTATTTCAGGGCTCACTTGCACCTATGGCTGATTGGCTGACACTGGCCGATGACCCACGTCCTAGCCTGACCATGGCCAAGTACCTGAACAGCGAACAGCTTACCGATCAGTTGCAGCGCTTCACCCCGCAGTACGTCAATGCTGATCAGCGCGCGGTAGTGTCCCTGTGGGGCAAATACCACTTCATCCGTTTGGTGGCGCCCACGGTAGCAGCCAGCCTGCTGCACAACTGGCGACTACCAGTAAGCTTTGATGAGGTGCAGGTTATTGTTGACGAGGACGGCCTCCCAACGGCTTTCAAGCTGCCGCATCAAGGTGAGCCCTGGAGCAGTGCGCCAAGCAATGGCTTTACTCGTCTCGAAGCACTGTTCGACGGCCATCTAGATGTACTGATCCGCGACCTGGCCGTGCGCTACAAGGTCTCACCCAAAGTGTTCTGGAGCAGCGTGGGGCATTACTACGAGTGGATTGTCGAAGAGGTGGCCAAGCTAGCGGTAGATGCAGAACCCGTGGCACAAGCTCGCCAACTAATCAGCGACAAGAACCACCCGGATGGCTCACGCAACCCGTTGTATGGCTGCGTGCGCTACCGTCAGCGGGAGGGAGAGCAGGCATTGCACCGTGAGCGCAAGCACTGCTGCATTCGCTACCTTTTGCCCGACAAAGCGCTGTGCAGCAACTGCCCGCATATTGATAAGCCGCCAGCCGGTTATGATCCGGCAGGGCGTAGCGATTAACCGTCGTTCTAACGCGTGATTGTCACTTTTCAGCCTATTTTCGCAGCTAACTCCCGCGTTAAGTCGAAAGCAGATATGGCTTTGCAGCCACTATTATTTTGCCCTGACCACAGCGGAGAAAAGTCGCCACTGCCCGTCTTTTCGTTTGCAGCGCGCAGCGGGGCCATGGCCGTACCTGCAAGCGGAAACAACGGCGCCAGCTCGCTCAGCGGACCTAACTCGCGTATCGCACGGTTAACAATGCCGCGCGCCGGGCCACCCGAAAACACATTAGTTAACGCGGTATGCTGTGCGGCCTCACTCTTGAGCGCGGCCCGGTGCAGCTCGGTCGTAGTTGCCTCAGGGCAGAGCAGGTAAACCGTACCCATCTGCACACCCGCCGCCCCAAGCGCCATAGCCGCAGCTACGCCGTTCGCATCCGCAATGCCACCAGCGGCAATCACCGGAATATCCAGCGCCGCCACCAGCTGCGGCAGCAGGGCAAAAGTCCCCATCTGCAAACTCAGGTCCGCGCTAAGAAACTGCCCTCGATGGCCACCGGCTTCCAGCCCTTGCACAATCACCGCATCAGCGCCATGCGCCTGCAGCCATTTGCCTTCAGCCAGCGTAGTGGCTGTGGACAGCACCTTACCGCCCCAAGCCTTGATGCGCTCGATAATCGCAGCTTCAGGCAAACCAAAGTGAAAGCTCACTACCGGCGGGCTGAACGGAGCGATCAGCTCCAGGGTCTCCAGATCAAAGGGCCGCCGCCCAGCGCCCGCCTGAATAGCGTCGATATCCAGATCAAATTCTGCGTAAAAAGGCGCCAAGGCGTTGCGCCATTGTTGCTCACGCGCATCATCCGCTGGCGGGTTGCGATGGGCAAAGAAGTTGAGATTCCAGGGACCTTCAGCCTGCTCGCTGAGCACCACCAACTCGTCATGCAAGACTTCAGCGCTCAACATCGCACAGGGTAGTGAACCTAGACCGCCCGCACGACAAACGGCCAACGCTAGCGCGCTGTTCTGCACCCCAGCCATTGGCGCCTGAACCAACGGCAAATTGGTACCCAACAGATTTTCGAGTCGCATTAGACCGCTCCTTTCACGTGTATGGGGGAATACTCGACGATGCCGATGGTAGACCGTCGCGTGCCACTGAGGAACCCACCGCTCTTAGTTCTTTCGACTACCTGCGTCCCGCACGTGGGGAACTATCCAACGGGGTACGTTGGTCTATGGATATAGCGATTGAAGTGGAAAGCACATACGCAGGGCCTCTTCTGAACCTTACTTTCTCGCGCTGGCTCGCCGCCGGCGCTGATGTTTGCTACCGCCACCAACATTGAATCAGCCGGCGGCAGAGCGAACGCAGAGTTCACCTTTATATTCGATGATCGAGAGGAAATCATGATAGACACGACAGGCGAGAACAGCAGCATTCCCCCGATTGGCATGGGCACCTTTCGCCTCAAGGGCGACGACGCTTACAACGCGGTCAGTACCGCGCTAGAACTGGGCTACCGGCACATAGACACGGCCCAAATCTACGGCAACGAGCAGGACGTGGGCCGCGCCATCGCCGACAGCGGCGTGCCGCGCAGCGAGTTGTTTGTAACCACCAAGATCTGGACTGACAATTTCACCCAGGACAAGCTGATTCCCAGCCTGCGTGAGAGCCTCGACAAGCTGCAGCTCGATCAGGTCGATATGACCCTGATCCACTGGCCCTCACCAGGAGGGAAAGTCCCGATGCAGGAATATCTGGGTGAATTGATGAAGGCGCGCGAGCAAGGTATGACGCGCCTGACCGGGGTATCCAACTTTACTATTGATCAGCTTCAGGAGGCTTGCGAACTGGTTGGGCTGGATAACATCGCCACCAATCAGGTTGAGATTCACCCCTTCCTGCAGAACCGTAAGATGGTTGAGTTTGCCCGCGAAGAGGGGCTGCATTTGACCGCCTATATGCCATTGGCGGTTGGCAAGGTAATGAAGGACAAAACCCTGGATCGCATCGCCGAAGAGCATGGCGCCACGCCACCGCAGGTGGTGATGGCTTGGCTGATGTTACAAGGCATAACAGTGATTCCGTCCTCTACCAAACGGCTGCACCTGGAAAGCAACCTGGAAGCAGATCGCGTACAGCTCACCGCCGATGACCTGCACTTTATCCGCGAACTGGATGCCGGCGAGCGCATTGCCGATCCGGACTTTGCGCCTGAGTGGGATTGAGCTGTTAGCTTACGGGAGGCTGGGTTTAGTCCGGGCCACTAGTGGGACGTTTGAGGCCGTTGGTCGAGTTATGGAAGGCCGGGTTCCATCCCGGCCAGTGGTGGTGCGTTGGACGACGCGGGTCGAGATGGAACTCGACCTTCCAACATCTCAAACTCTCCACTACGTACCTTTTGCCAATGCCTGGCCGGATTATGGAAGGCCGGGTTCCATCCCGGCCATCGGTGGTGCGTTTGACGACGCTGGTCGAGATGGAACTCGACCTTCCAACATCTAAACCCCGCACGTGCGTACCGCTTCCCCTAGCCTTCGGGTTATGGAGGGCCGGGTTCCATCCCGGCCAACGGTGGGGCATTTGACGCTGCTGGTGGAAATGAAAATGGGTGTTCCGGAAAACGGGCGTCAATCAGCCAATGCCGGTAAATTCTTAAACAACTCTAGCGCCTCGGGATTGGCTAATGCATCGGTGTTTTTAATCGGCTGGCCGTGCACTACGTTGCGCACCGCCAATTCAACTATTTTGCCGCTCAGCGTGCGGGGAATATCTGCTACGGCGATAATCTTTGCGGGTACATGACGCGGCGTGGCATTGCTGCGGATTACTTGGCGTATCTCGGCTGACAAATCATCATCCAATAGAACACCATCACGCAGCCGCACGAAGAGCACCACGCGTACATCGTCGTGCCATTGTTGCCCGATGGCCAAGGATTCCAGCACTGCTTCAACCTTTTCCACCTGCCGATAGATTTCCGCTGTGCCTATGCGCACGCCACCGGGATTGAGTACCGCATCTGAGCGACCGTGAATGATCAGGCCACCGTGGGCCGTTTCTTCGGCGTAATCGCCGTGCGCCCAAACGCCGGGAAAACGCTCGAAATAAGCAGCGCGAAAACGGCTGCCGTCTTCATCATCCCAAAAGCCCAGCGGCATGGACGGAAAGTGGTGAGTGCAGACCAGCTCGCCTTTAGTAGGCCCTCGAAAACCTACCTGCGTTGCCATCGCGGCGTTAAAAACAGGCTCAGAATGCTCATTTACACCACGTAAATTGCGCTTCTTCGCCTGCTTTTGCCTTGCGCTGGCTGCCTCGCCTACGCTTTTCAAAGACCTGCTACTGCTAATAGGTTGCCCTTCGTCATCCCACACCTCAACCGCCATACCCAGCCCCTTGCTCTGTAACTCACCACGCCACACCGGCAGGGTCGGGTTACCGAGAGCAAAGCAGGAAACGATATCGGTGCCGCCAGAAATAGATGACAAGCAGAGATCAGCTTTGAAGCAGCGGTACACGTAATCAAAGCCTTCATGCGCCAGCGGCGAGCCAGTCGAGAGTACAGTCTTCAAGCGGCTCAGATGGTGGCTGCGATTGGGTTCAACCCCGGCCTTCTCCAGCGCGGCCAGATACTTGGCGCTGGTGCCGAAAATACTGATATTTTCCGCGTCAATCAGGTCAATCAAACGCTCGGGTGCCGGATGAAAAGGTGAGCCATCGTAGAGCACCAAAGTGGCGCCCAGCGCCAGCCCGGAGACCAACCAGTTCCACATCATCCAGCCGCAGGTGGTGAAGTAAAACAGGGTGTCTTCGGGGTGCAGGTCGGTATGCAGGCCATGTTCTTTTAGATGCTGTAGCAGGGTGCCGCCAGCTCCGTGAACTATACATTTGGGCACGCCGGTGGTGCCGCTGGAATACAGGATGTAAAGCGGGTGAGCGAAGGGCAGGGAGGTAAACTGCGGCTCGCCGCCGGGCTCACAGGCTGCATCCCAGCTAACAGTCGATACAACGGATTCGAAATCCGTTGAACGCGCTGGTATGCCGCCGTAAGGCACCAGCATCAACTGTTGTAAACCGTCCAACTGCGGCAGGATCTCGGCCAGCTTGGCGCTTAGGTCCAACTGCTTTCCGGCATAGCGATACCCGCTGCACGCGATCAGCACCTTGGGGCGGATCTGCCCAAAACGGTCGATCACGCCCTGGGTGCCAAAATCCGGTGAACAGGAAGACCAGATCGCCCCCAAACTGGTGGTCGCCAGCATGCCGACAATGGTTTGCCAGGTGTTGGGCATCAACGCTGCTACGCGGTCGCCGGGTTGCACGCCCAAGGCCTGCAAATGTCGCTGCAATCCAGCGACATGCGCGGCTAGCTCGCGGTAACTCAGCTGCTCACGGCGACCATCTTCGCTCACCGCAACCAGCGCTGGATGATCATCACGGCGGCGCAGCAAATGCTCAGCAAAGTTGAGTGTGGCACCGGGAAACCAGCGGTCGTCCGGCATCTGTGGGCCTTCTTCCAGCACCTTATCTGCCTGGGAGTGAAAACCAACAGAAAAGTAATCGGCGGTGGCCTGCCAAAAGAGCGCGCGCTGTTCAATGCTCCAGTTATGCAGCTGAGCGTAATCCGCCAGCTGCAGACTATGCTGGGTGTTGACCAACCGGCGAAAGGCATCCATCCGCGTGGCAGCGATCCGTGCGGCTGAAGGCGTCCAGAGAGGCTGGTTCATTGTGCAGCCTTGGTCAACAAAGCCCGTGCGACCCGCGAGCCATTGCTTTTACCCAGCACGTTGCAGATATGCTGCCCAGACTGCACCAACGCAGCCATGTCGATGCCCGTATCGATACCCAGCCCATTGAGCAGGTAGAGCACATCTTCGGTGGCTACGTTGCCGGTCGCGCCCTTCGCATAAGGGCAGCCACCCAGCCCGGCCACTGAGCTGTCGAACACGCTGATGCCCTCAAGCAGGCTGGCGTGAATATTGGCCAGCGCCTGGCCGTAGGTATCGTGAAAATGCCCGGCCAATTGGCTGCGCGGTATATCACGTCCTACCACGTCGAATAAACGGCGGGTTTCGCCGGCGGTGCCGACGCCGATGGTGTCACCGAGCGAAACTTCATAGCAGCCACTGTCGAGTAGCTCGCGGGCAATCGCCGCCACTTGCTCCGGTGATACGTCACCGTCGTAGGGGCACCCCAGCACACAAGAAATATAACCGCGCACCTTAACGCCATGCTCCTGCGCTGCCGCCATCAACGGCTCAAAGCGTTGCAGGCTCTCGGCAATCGAGCAGTTGATGTTTTTTTGCGAGAAAGCCTCGGAAGCAGCAGCAAATACGGCGACTTCCTGCACGCCAGCAGCCAACGCCGCTTCAAAGCCTTTCAGGTTGGGCGCCAGCGCCGCGTAGGTCACGCCAGAGCGCTGCTGGATACCGGCAAAGACCTCGGCCGACCCCGCCATCTGCGGCACCCATTTGGGCGAGACGAAGCTGCCTACTTCGATGTAGCTCAGGCCCGCCGCGCTCAGATCATCGACCAGCCGTACCTTGTCGGCCACGCTGATGGGCTGTTTCTCGTTCTGTAAGCCATCCCGTGGGCCCACTTCGACCAGGCGTACCTGCTGCGGCATTGTCATTCGCTTGTCTCCTGCAATTCGATCAGCACCCGGCCCTCGTCGACCAGATCACCTTCGGCGCAACCCAGCGCCAGCACTTTACCCGCCTGCGGCGCACGAATACTGTGCTCCATTTTCATCGCCTCGAGCACTACCAGCAAGGCTCCCGCCGCCACCTCGTCACCCACCTTCACGGCAACGCGCACGATACTGCCGTTCATCGGTGCAGTCAGGCCACCCTGAGGCGCGTGCGCAGCTTGAGCGGCGCTAATGGGATCCACGCGGCTTATCTCGCGCAACTGCCCGTCCCAACCAAGAAACAGCCGTTCGCCACGCCGTTGCAAGGCATAGCGCCGACCTTGCCACAGTATCTGTTCAGCTTGCAGCACCGCGCCTTCAACCGGCAGCGCTCGCCGGGTCTCTTGTTCACAGCGCAGGTGCACTGTCTGCGCGCTCGGCATGCCGAGGCGCAACGCGTTGTCGGCCGCCCAGGGCGAGTGCGGATCGTCGCTGCGCGCGGCAGCAGGGTCAGTCAGCAACCAAGCTCGCGCGGCCAGAGCCCAAAAAGCGTCTGCCAGCGCAACGGGGGGTGGCAGCAAGGCGTCGGCGTAACGTTCGATAAAACCGGTATCCAGCTCGGCGGCGGCAAATGCCGGGTGCGCCAATACGCGTTTCAGAAACGCCAGGTTGCTGCGCAGGCCGCCAATCAATTGCTCATCCAGCATGGCCAGCAAGCGACGGCGCGCGGTCTCGCGGTCTTCGCCCCAGGCAATCAGCTTCGCCAGCATGGGGTCGTAAAAGGGCGACACTTCATCGCCCTCACTAACGCCGCTGTCGACCCGCCGACCGGCACCTGCTGCAGGTTCACGATACAGCGTCAGATGGCCACTGGCGGGCAGGAAGCCTTGCTCGGGATCTTCCGCGTACAGCCGCACCTCAATGGCGTGGCCGTTTAGTGGAATATCCTGTTGGGCCAGCGGCAAAGCCGCACCTTGCGCCACGCGCAGCTGCCAGGCGACCAGATCCTGCCCGGTGATCGCCTCGGTGACCGGGTGCTCAACCTGCAACCGGGTATTCATCTCCATAAAGAAGAATTCGCCCCGCGCGTCGAGCAAAAACTCTACGGTCCCGGCGCCGACGTAACCTATCGCCTGCGCAGCCTTAACCGCTGTCTCGCCCATGGCTCGGCGCAGTTCAGCTGACAATCCCGGTGCGGGTGCTTCTTCCACGACCTTCTGATGACGACGCTGAATCGAGCAATCGCGTTCGTGCAAATACACCGCATTGCCGTGACTGTCGGCGAAGACCTGAATTTCCACGTGGCGTGGCTTGAGCACGTACTTTTCCACCAGCATGCGCGCGTCGCCAAAGGCCGCTTGCGCTTCACGCTGCGCCGAGGCCAAAGCATCAGCCAGCTGCGCTTCGCTCTCAACCACTTTCATGCCTTTGCCACCGCCGCCAGCGCTGGCTTTGAGCAGCACCGGGTAGCCAATGCGCTCGGCTTCCACGCGAAACGTCTCTAGCTGCTGATCGGCGCCGTGGTAACCCGGCACCAGCGGTACGCCGGCTTCATGCATCAAGGCTTTGGCCGCGGATTTGCTGCCCATGGCGTCAATCGCTGCGGCGGGCGGGCCCACAAAGATCAGGCCGGCGGCCTCGCAGGCGCGGGCAAAATCAGCGTTCTCGGACAGAAAGCCGTAGCCCGGATGAATCGCCTGCGCGCCGCTGTCGCGGGCAGCCTGAATCAGTCGATCGATGCGCAGGTAGCTGTCACCCGGCTTGGCGCCACCCAGATTAACGGCTCGCTCTGCCTCGCGTACGTGCCGAGCGTGACGGTCGGTCTCGCTGTGCACCGCCACTGTGGCGATACCCAACTCACGGGCGGTACGCATGATGCGGCAGGCAATTTCGCCACGGTTGGCAATCAGCAGGGAATCGATCATCTGGGTATCCATCATTATTGTTATCGGTAACTCAACGGCTCTTCGGCAGCCAAGCCGGATCACGCTTTTCCAGAAAGGCGCTTAGCCCTTCCTGCCCCTCAGGGGTAACTCGAATACGCGCAATCGCCGATTCGGTATAGCGGCGCAGCGGGGGCGACATGTCGCCATTTTTTACTTCTTGCAGCAGCACCTTGGTCGCACGCATGGCCTGCGGGCCGTTTTGCAGCAAACGGTCGATCCATTGCACTAATTCATCTTCCAACTCAGCCGCCGGATAACATTCGGCCAGCAGCCCCAATTCGCGCGCGCGCTCGCCATGAAAACGCTCCGCCGTGAGTGCAAAACGACGCACCGCACGCGAGCCCATGGCTTGCACAACGTAGGGGCTGATGACCGCTGGCACCAAACCAATGCGCACCTCGGACAAACAGAACGTGGCCTCCACTGAACCTATTGCCATATCGCAGCAGCTGATCAAGCCCAGCGCGCCACCAAAAGCCGCGCCATGCACCACGGCGAAGGTGGGCAGCTTGAGCTGAGCCAGGCTGGCCATTACCTGCGCCAACTCGCGGGCATCGTTAAGGTTGGCGTTGTAATCCAGCGCCGCGCAGTCGCGCATCCAGCCGAGATCCGCCCCTGCGGAGAAGTGCTTGCCCCGGCCGCGCAGCATCATAAAACGCACACCCGGCTCCGCCTCGACCGCATCGATGGCTTGCAAAAGCTCGTTGATCATCTCGGCATTAAACGCGTTGTTCTTGTCTGGCCGGTTGAGCCAAAGGGTGGCAATGCCGGTGTCGCTGAACTCAAGTTCTATGGTCTGGTAATCGGTCATGATCTTTGTCTCGATGAAGGGTGGCGATACTAAGCTGGACGTCGCAGGCCGGAGATTGGCATGTTTAACGGCACACCGTTGGTTTGTTATGCACGGGCGACTCTCAGCTTCTAACAATACGCGCCCGGTTGGCGCGGTTACGCGCGCCGTTACATCCGAAATACCCCGAACCGCGTCTGCGCAATTGGCGCATTCAGGGCCGCGGAAATCGCCAGACCAAGAATGTCCCGCGTTTGCGCGGGATCGATTACCCCGTCGTCCCAAAGGCGCGCGCTGGAATAATAGGGATGGCCCTGTTGCTCGTACTGATCGAGGATGGGTTGTCGCAAAGCGCTGGCCTGCTCAGCACTGAAGGTCTCCCCGCTGCGTTCGGCTTGCTCCTGTTTGACCTGCACCAACACACCCGCTGCCTGCTCGCCGCCCATCACCGAGATACGTGCATTCGGCCACATCCATAAAAAGCGCGGATCGTAAGCGCGGCCACACATGCCGTAGTTACCCGCACCAAAGCTACCGCCAATGATCACCGTGAACTTGGGCACCTGCGCGCACGCCACAGCAGTGACCAGTTTCGCGCCGTGTTTGGCGATACCCCCGGCCTCGTATTTTTGTCCGACCATAAAGCCGGTGATGTTTTGTAGAAACAGCAGCGGGATACCGCGCTGGCAAGCCAGCTCGATAAAATGCGCGCCCTTCTGCGCCGACTCGGCGAATAAGATCCCGTTATTGGCCAGAATCGCCACCGGGTAGCCGTGCAAGTGCCCAAAGCCGCATACCAGGGTGGTGCCATACAACGCCTTGAATTCATCAAAAGCGCTGTCGTCCACCAAGCGGGCGATCACCTCGCGCACATCAAACGGCTGCTTGGCATCGGCGGGGATGATGCCGTACAGCTCGTCTACCGGATAACGCGGCGCAATCGGTTCGCGCAAGTTCAGCTCGCCTTGCTTGCGCCAATTCAGATTAGCGATGCAGCGGCGCGCCAACGCCAGCGCATGCTCGTCGTTCTCGGCGTAATGATCGGCCACGCCCGAGGTGCGGCAATGCACATCCGCGCCGCCCAAATCCTCAGCACTGACCACCTCACCAGTTGCGGCCTTCACCAAGGGTGGGCCAGCCAGAAAAATGGTCGCCTGGTCGCGCACCATAATGGCTTCATCGGCCATCGCCGGCACATAAGCGCCACCGGCAGTGCATGAGCCCATCACCACCGCGATCTGCGGAATGCCTTGCGCGCTCATGTTGGCCTGATTGAAGAAGATACGGCCAAAATGCTCGCGATCCGGGAACACTTCGTCCTGGCGGGGCAGGTTGGCGCCGCCGGAATCCACCAGATAAATACACGGCAGGCAGTTCTGCTGCGCGATGGTCTGCGCGCGCAGGTGCTTCTTCACGCTGAGTGGATAGTAAGAGCCGCCTTTTACGGTCGCATCGTTGGCGACGATCATGCACTCCACACCCTCGACCCGCCCGATACCTGCAATCACACCCGCCGCTGGCACCGCTTCACCGTAAACCTCATGGGCCGTCAGCTGACCGACCTCCAGAAAGGCCGAGCCCGCATCCAGCAAGGCATCAACCCGTTGGCGTGGCAGCAGCTTACCGCGAGCCAAATGCCGCGCCTGCGCCGCTTCACCACCGCCCTCTGCGATACGGGCAAGCAGCTCGCGCAAGTCAGTGACCAGAGTGCGCATGGCATCAATATTGGCGACAAACTCCGGCGAGTGAACATTGAGTTGAGTGGTTAATACGCTCATGCAAGCACTCCCATGAGACGGCTAGCGCGTTTCATTGAACAG
>TARA_R110000765_G_scaffold56651_8_pt1 | contig 34716 bp, 35 predicted proteins | sample TARA_R110000765 | Tara Oceans TARA_R110000765 (sample SAMEA4398168) | marine metagenome | biome: Polar Biome; feature: [MES] marine water layer (ENVO:01000295) within the mesopelagic zone...; material: water (ENVO:00002006), including particulate matter (ENVO:01000060) such as...... | reverse complement strand
TGCCTATCTTGTTCAATTGGTAACTGAGGTTCGAAATACTATCGGGTATCCGTTTCCCCTTTATGGTTTCCCTATTAAGGATAAGCTTTCTTAGGAAAGGGCCAACAGTTCCCCTTTTCCGAAAATCGAGGTTATAAGACTGCAGGATGGCCTTTACCTTTTCCAGTTCCCTGCCATTGAACCGAAGCGTTATGGCATGCTCCCGTTTCCTGTCCCCCAACTGTTTTCTGCCGCCTTTGTTTCCAACCATTTTTTAAATCGATTTTATCGTTTTTCACTTCGTAAGAAGTAGGCGTTTTAAGATGCTTAAAACATAACTTGCTATCCGTCTACACGGATAAATATAAACAATCATATTTAAATATAACTACCTTATAGTCAATATATTAACTCATAAAATTATATCAATACATATGAGTTCAAATGGGTACAATTCATAGATTAGTCTGGTCTAATATGGTGTTGAAATAATGGATAGAAATACGGAAATGTTCAAATTTTTTGTGGGCAGGGGGAGAAAAGGGCTAGCGGCATTTCCGCCGCTTGTGCTTTTGAGAGGCTCCGAGGGTGTCGTGCAAAACTGAAACGGAAAGACTTCCCGAGCGGACCGGCAAAAGCGTGTCCGCATGGGGAGGATTGTAGTGGAAGGGTTGTGTGACTTCCGCAGGGGCTTTGGCATGTATGTCGAAAAATGATTTATCAAAAAAGGCATACATTCAATATGATTGTTTTAATACTCATTACAAGAGATATTGAAAAACTTGTCTATTTTAGTAAACTGAAAGAAATCATTCAATAAAATGAACAGGATTAAGGCTGTTTTAGAAGAAAAGGGCATCAAACAGAAGTGGTTGGCAGAGCAGATGGGAAAGAGCTACAACATGGTCAACTCCTATGCCCAAAACAGAAGGCAGCCAAGTATAGAAGATTTATACCGTATTGCAGAAATTTTAGATATTGAAGCCAAAGAGCTATTGGTTACCACTAAAGACAAGAAAGAATAAATGGCAAAAAAAACAACCACCAAAGAAAAGTCAATTGAAGAAAGCCTATGGGATGCCGCAAACAAACTTCGCGGATCCATTGAACCTTCCGAATATAAGCACGTAGTATTGGGTCTTATTTTCCTGAAATTTGCTAGCGACAAATTTGAAGATCGCCGAAAGGAACTGATTGCCGAAGGCAAAGAAAAGTATATAGAGATGATGGAATTCTATAACATGAAGAATGTCTTCTTCCTTGCCGAGACTTCCCGATGGAGCTATATAATTAAAAAAGCAAAACAGGATGATATTGCTTTACAGATAGATACCGCGCTCAACCAAATAGAAAAGAACAATCCTTCCCTTAAAGGAGCTTTGCCCGACAATTATTTCTCACGGTTAGGATTGGACAAAAGTAAACTGGCTTCCCTGTTGGATACCATTAATAAGATTGATACCCAAAAAGACAAAGCCCAGGATATCGTGGGCCGTGTCTATGAATATTTCCTGTCAAAATTCGCCTTGGCGGAAGGAAAAGGAAAAGGTGAATTCTATACCCCCAAGAGCATTGTCAACTTAATTGCGGAGATGATAGAACCTTACAAGGGCATTATCTATGACCCTGCCTGTGGTTCTGGCGGTATGTTCGTACAGTCCATCAAGTTTATAGAAAACCATCACGGCAATAAACAGGAGATTTCCATTTATGGACAGGAATATACCAATACCACCTATAAACTGGCTAAAATGAATTTGGCCATCCGTGGCATTTCAGCCAATTTGGGTGAAAGGGCAGCGGACACTTTTGGTAATGACCAGCACAAAGATTTAAAGGCCGATTATATCATGGCCAACCCGCCCTTTAACCAAAAGGACTGGCGGGGCGAAAATGAATTAGTGGACGACCCCCGTTGGCGCGGTTACGAGGTGCCGCCCAAAAGCAACGCCAATTACGGTTGGATCCTAAATATGGTGTCGAAACTTTCGGACGATGGCGTAGCAGGATTTATCTTGGCCAATGGTGCGCTTTCAGGTGGAGGGGAAGAGTATAAAATTAGAAGGAAGTTAGTAGAGAACAATTTGGTAGAGGCCATTGTGATTCTTCCCCAAAACATGTTTTATACCACAAACATTAGTGTTACTATCTGGATTCTCAATAAGAACAAGAAAACGCATACCCGAACCATAGGGGACGAAAAACGAAACTATCGCGATCGGGAAGAAGAAGTGTTGTTTTTAGATTTACGACAAATCGGCGAACCTTTCGAGAAAAAGTTTATCCAATTCGGCCCACAACATATTAGGGATATTGCAAAAACCTACCACGATTGGCAACAAACGGATTGCGATTATAAAGATGTACCGGAATATTGTTACAGTGCCACCAAGGCGGATATTGAAAAAAGAGATTTTTCGTTGGTCCCCAGCAAATATATCGAGTTTGTAAACCGGGATGAAAATATTGATTTTGACACCAAAATGACGGCCTTGCAAAGCGAACTTTCAGAACTGCTAAGAGCCGAGGAACAATCAAAAAAAGAACTGTTAGAGGTATTTAAAGACTTGGGCTATGAGATCGAATTATAGGCCCATAGGAGATTATATCCAACTTGTAGATGAACGCAATGTTGATCTAGGAATCAAAACCCTTTTGGGGCTGAGCATATCCAAACAATTCATCCCTTCGGTTGCCAATACTGTTGGTACCAATATGCGCACCTATAAAATTATTCGTAAAAACCAATTTGCATGTAGTACCATGCAAGTGCGTAGAGACCGGAAAATGCCGGTGGCCTTATTACAAGATTTTGAAGAGGCCATCATTTCACAAGCCTACCCAGTTTTTGAAATCAGTGACGAAAAAAAATTGCTTCCTGAATATTTAATGATGTGGTTTTCTCGGGAAGAATTCGATAGACAGGCGGAGTTTTTAGCCGTTGGTGGTGTACGGGGCACCTTGGAATGGGAAGATTTTTTAGAAATGGAGCTCCCTATCCCCTCCCTTGAAAAACAACAAGAGATTGTCAATGAATACAACATCATTGCCAATCGCATCAAGTTGAACGACCAACTGAACCAAAAGCTGGAGGAAACCGCACAGGCAATTTATAAACATTGGTTTGTTGATTTTGAGTTTCCGGCGCATTTAAGCGGTACCCTGAGTGGACACGAAGGGTACAAATCATCTGGGGGTGCTATGTTGTATAATGACGAGTTGGATAAGGAGATTCCGGCGGGATGGGAGGTTAAGAGTTATGAGGAAGTGTTTAATTTTAAAACGGGAAAGTTAAATTCAAATGCAGCAATTCCGAATGGTAAATATCCCTTTTTTACATGTTCATCAGAAACATTCTTAACCAATTCATTTTCATTTGATTGTGAGGCTTTATTACTTGCAGGAAATAATGCTAGTGCAGTTTATCCCTTTAAATATTATAAAGGAAAATTCGATGCTTATCAAAGGACTTATGTTATAACACCAAAATCCAAAGAAGTAAGTATCTTTCAGGGATATTATGAAGTATTGGGTCAACTTGAAGGCTTTAAGGGAACTTCTTCGGGAACTGCAACTAAGTTCTTAACGATGAAAATACTTAACCCATTACTATTAATAGTTCCACACATTAATATTTCCAATTACTTTAGAGATTTATGTTCTCCCCTATTTCTAAAAAAACTACAAATCGACGAGACGAATGAGAAAATTGTAGAAATGAAAACCCTTCTCCTATCCAAAATGGCAACGGTGGAAGCCGAAAAAGAAATCGAAATATGGAATTAATTTTAAACCGCCTTCAATATAAATGTGCATTTAATGATGTTAAAATCATTGTTTCTAAAGAAAGTGATGCTTTAACGTATTCCATTCAATGGAAATACTTCGTAGATGAATTCACTGAAAAGAGCCAACTACTTGCTTGGGCAAAACAGAATGAAGTAGATTCGGAAAGCAGAATTTCTTATGAATTTAGCAAAGAGGAGAGTACTCCTTACTTTTCTTTACCACTCATAACCAAGTTTAAATGGCGATATACCTTTTTTAAAATTGGGCAAAGTTTACTAAGCCAGGGAATGATTGTCGATTTTCACCCGAAAGCGCTTACACTTTCTTGTTATCTTAAAAAAGAAGAGTTTGACGAAGTATGGGGTATATATAAGCGCATAGATTTCATTCTAAATTACAATGAGAACAATGACATTGGCGAAGCTGTTTTTAATATTGGAAGCCATCAAACATTTATCAGTAATGCCGAAATTGAAATTTTAGATGAATACCAAAATGTAAAATGTGTAACGGATGGAAATAGGATCACTAGGTCCAGTAATTTAGAACAGAAAACATCGCGACTGATAGCAAATAGAGAAATATTAGATAAATACAATTTGCAGTCAGCACGACATCCAATAAATTATAGTCGACGATATAAAGAACTTCTAAATTTCTTTAATCATCATATTAAGGCAAAAGAATTTGATACTTTAAAATTCATTTCTACGGGGTTTGATAGCCGAAAGGCCCAAAATGTGTCATTCGATCGGAATAGAATGGTCTTTAAAAACGAAAACAAAGACATCAATCCAATAACCGGAATGCGAAATTATGGGGTTTACAAAGCGGCACCAAATGCTTCTGAAACTAAGTTTATATTTATTTTCCAACATAATGATGATGCAAATACGCTGTACAAGTACCTGAAAAATGGCTACAAAGGTTTTCCTGGTTTGGAACGTTACGTGGGTATTCCAATCGTACTTGCAGATTCGCTTACAGAGGGACATCAATATAAGCAACTGCAATTCAAATCATTGGAAACCCTGTTCGAGGAATATCAAGATTTTGAAAATATCGAATTATCTGATGATTATTATGAAAACCATTTTGCCATCGTTATTGGAGGCTTCAGCAAAGATGAGCCACAACAGGTATATTACGATCTTAAATTGGCACTCTTGGCTAAAGGAATTCCATCTCAATTTATCAATCAGTTGAACATTCGAAAATCATCCGTTTTTAATTACCACTTGCCAAATATTGCCATTGGCATACACGCAAAGCTTGGAGGCATCCCCTGGCGAATTGATTCAAATTTAAAAAAGGAACTGATCATTGGGTTTAATCAAGATTTTAATAGGGACAGAAAACGATATATAGCCGGTTCGGTGTTTTTTGACAACCATGGAAACTTAAAAAGAAACTTCGCCTTTCCAGAAGAAGAATTGTCAACCACAATTATCAAGGAATTAAGAAAGGCAGTAAACGCATTTCTCGAAGAGAACGAGGAAATAGAAAGAATTGTTATTCACTACCATAAAACCCTTTCTAAGAAGGAGAAAAGAAGTATTGAAAGGCTTTTTAGAGAGGAATTTGATATTACTGTTCCTTATGCCGTTGTCGAGATCAACGATACAAAATCGAGAATTGATTTGGCCTTCGACCCTATGCATAACAATCAAATGCCTGTTAGTGGTTCGTTCGTGAGGTTATCCCAGAAAGAATATCTCTTATTTAATAACAATAGGTTTAAGGCGGAAGCACCTGTAGGTGTTAAAGATGAATTGCCCTTGAAGATTAAAGTTCATTTTGCCGATGAATCTGGATTCTCGCATAAGGAGTTAATAGAGCAGGTTTATGAATTTTCCCGATTAATCTGGAAAGGGCTAAAGCAAAGAAGCCAGCCTGCAACGTGCTTTTATGCGCACGAAATTGCACGTTTTAGAGCTCATGTGAACGGGCCAATCCCTGAAAATGAAATTACACAAACAACTCCTTGGGTTATATAGGCATGGAACCAATAGACTTAAATACGGCGATACAAAAATCTGTTTTCCTTTTAGGAGCTGGTGCTTCCTATGGTACAAAAAAAACACGAACCGGCTGCAAAATGTCTGGGGAAATGTTCGATGCATTACAAAATTTACTCAACAAGCCTGAAAAAAATGAAATCACAGATGTTGAGGCAGAAGCGTTTCGGTTTTTGATTTCTACCTTACATTACCAAAATAATTGGCGTAGTCTGGAAAAGAATTCAAAATTTGAATTTAAGCCAAATATAGAAGAGTTGGCACTAGTAATCAGACGGATAAAGAATCGAGAAAATTATCTACCTTATCCGATTACAGGAAATTGGGCCGATAAACTTATTCAGTTAGAAAGCAAATTCAATAGTGAAAATAATGATGCCGATTCGTTATTTGAATCCCTTGAAAATAAGCTCAAAAGAAAATTATTGCTAAGTTGGCTTCAAATTAATCCTGATTCTTTGAGTTATTTGGAACCGTTGGCACAACTTATGAGTGCTCAATCTCTAGAATCCCCGATTGAATGCTTTTCGCTTAACTATGACCAAACCATAGAAATTTTTCTTAAGAACAAACACGAGGTTCACCCATATTGTGGTTTTGTATCGGGAGAATGGAAAGGGCCAAAAACAAAAGATATTGAAGGGTTTGATAGATTAAACTTGTATAAACTTCACGGGTCGCTTGATTGGGTTCGCTTGATGGATTCGGGAACCATTAAAATACGTGAAAATCTACAAGACGAAGAAGAAAAAGACATAGATCAGCGTCACGACCCATATCTAATTTTTGGTCACGGTTTGAAAACCTTTTCTTTTGAACCTTTTTCAAGTTTAATGTATCATTTTAAAGAATCACTATCAAAACGTCCTTATATTTTTGCCATAGGGTATAGTTTCTTTGACCCATACATCAACAATCTTATCATTGAAGCCCTAAATTATAATGAATTCAGCAAACTGATAATAGTAAATCCTGTTTTTGGACCAGAAGATATAAAAGATGATGAAAGTCGGGTTTTGTCGGAATACATAGAAGAAATTCAAAAAAATACATTTTATAGTGAAATGCCAGAATTTAATATGCAAAAAATTAAGGGTACTGATCGAATTCGGTATATTAATGTTGGGTTTGATACGTTTCTGTCAGAACATTTTTTAAATAATGGCAAAGGGTTAATTGACCTAATAAATGAATATGAAATCGATAGAGGAATGGAAGAAAATCCTTTTTAGTTAAAAACAATAGATCTGAAAATAAATAATTTAAAAAGCCAACATTCAAAATTCATAGTTATCAACTTAACATTAGCCATTAAAGACAATGCCAGAAACCAACCGCATAGAATTTAAATCAGAACTGACCAAAGACTTGGATTTGGAAAAAGAGGTGGTGGCCTTTTTAAACTATCACGAGGGCGGTCTGATTTATATCGGTATTGATAAAACGGAGACCATCCTTGGTGTGGCAGACCCAGATGGCGATATGCTAAAAATAAAAGACCGTATCAAACATAATATTTCGCCATCGGCCATGGGCTTGTTCGATGTGGTTTCGGAAGATAAAGACGGTAAAACTATCATTAAAATCATTGTAGCAAGTGGTAGTGAAAAACCGTACTTCAAGAAAAAATACGGGATGACCGAGAAAGGGTGTTACATACGTATTGGTACGGCTGCCGAGCCGATGCCCCAAAAAATAATCGAAACATTATTTGCTACCCGTACCCGCAATTCCATTGGCAAAATAAAATCCAATCGGCAGGATCTAAGCTTTGAACAGTTGCTTATTTATTATCAGGAGAAACGAAAACCACTGAATAAACAGTTTCAAAAAAACCTAGAACTCATCACCCCACAAGGTGATTTAAATTATGCAGCCTACCTCCTAGCCGATGTAAACAACATTTCGGTAAAAGTAGCCAAATACAAAGGGGATACGCGCGTAGATTTAACTGAGAGCAATGAGTATGGTTATGTTTCCTTGATCAAGGCTACTAAAAGTGTACTGGATAAAATTGATATTGAGAACCGTACAGGCACCCAAATAACCGCTAAGGAACGTAAGGAAAAACGCCTTTGGAACGCCATTGCCATTAGGGAAGCGATTATCAACGCTTTTGTGCACAACGACTACACTCGGGAAATAGCACCAAAGTTCGAAATTTTTAATGACCGAATCGAAATTACTTCTGCAGGTTCCTTGCCCGAAGGCCTGAGCGAAAGCGAATTCTTTGAAGGCTTTTCCATTCCGCGGAACAAAGAACTCATGCGTATTTTCAAAGATCTGGATCTGGTAGAACAACTGGGTTCGGGCATTCCAAGAATACTGGAATCGTACAGTAAATCATGTTTTCATTTCTCCGATAATTTCCTCAGAATGGTATTCCCTTCGGCAGTGCCTGTTTATGAAGAACCCGCACAAGAGAAGCCAAAAGATGGGTTGGTAGATGGGTTGGTAAAAGAGTTGGTAAAAGAGTTGGTAAAAGAACTTCCAGATACGCAGATAAAGATACTGAATCTGGTAAGTGAAGATAAACACATTACCATAAGTGCTATGGCAAAAAAGTTAGGAACCAGTACGACTACTATAGATAACCATATTGAGATATTAAAAAACAAAAATGTATTGAAACGTGTGGGTGGTAGAAAAACCGGATATTGGCAAATCGTTGAACAAGAATGAAAAAGTTTACCGAAGCACAATTAGAAACCGTATTTGCGACCCAACTGGAACAGGAAGGGTATCCGCACCATTTGGGCAATGCCATAACAAGGGACGAGGACGAAGTACTGATCGAGGAAGACCTGCGCCATTTCCTGCTACAACAGTATCATGAAGAAGGGATAACCGAGATGGAGGTGCAATCCATCATCCTTCGATTAAAAACCCTTCCATCTTCGGATCTTTATGAAAGCAACAAAACGTTTATGCGATGGCTTTCAGACGGTTTCTCTCTAAAGCGGGAAGATCATAAGCAAAAGGATATTTGGATTTACTTAATCGATTATTCCCCTAAAAATCAGAACACCTATAAATTTGTTAATCAACTGGAAATAATAGGTAATCAAAAACGAATTCCAGATGGAATCATCTATATCAATGGTATCCCTGTAGTTGTTTTTGAGTTTAAAACGCCATTCAGGAAAACACGACCATCCACAATGCCTACGTTCAATTAACTGTACGCTATGAACGGGACATTCCCGAACTTTTTAAATACAACGCTTTTTGTGTTGTTAGCGATGGTGTAAACACCAAAGCAGGTTCATTATTTGCCCCTTATGAATTCTTTTATGCCTGGAGGCGCATTGCAGGATTGGCCAAAGATGTCGACGGTATAGACAGTATGTTTACCCTAATACAAGGGATGTTGCATCACAAAAGAATCCAGGACATAATCCGCAATTTTATCTTCTTACCGGATAGTTCCAAAAAGGATGAAAAAATAGTGTGTAGGTATCCACAGTACTACGCAGCCCGGGCTTTGTATGATAATATTATAAAAGCCCAAAAACCACAGGGAGACGGGAAGGGAGGCACCTATTTTGGCGCAACCGGCTGCGGTAAAAGCTTTACAATGTTGTTTCTTACCCGTTTATTGATGAAGAGCGAGCATTTTGAAAGTCCTACGATCATCTTAATTACAGACCGTACCGATTTGGACGATCAGCTTAGCGGGCAATTTACCAATGCCAAAACCTATGTTGGTGATAATACCATTGTAAGTGTAGAAAGCCGTGCAGATTTGAGGGACCGCATTCAGGGAAGAGAAAGTGGTGGCGTTTTTTTAACCACCATCCACAAATTCACGGAAGATACAGAGCTCCTTACTGAAAGAACCAATGTAATCTGTATCTCGGACGAGGCCCATCGTAGTCAAACCAACCTCGATCAAAAAATAAGAATTACAGAGAAAGGCGTTGAAAAATCCTTTGGCTTTGCCAAATACTTGCACGATTCCCTACCCAATGCCACCTATGTCGGCTTTACCGGAACACCCATAGACGCTACGCTTGATGTTTTTGGAAGAGTGGTAGATGAATATACGATGACCGAATCGGTCAAGGATGAAATCACGGTACGAATTGTTTACGAGGGTCGTGCAGCAAAAGTAGCACTACAAAATAGTGAGCTGCAAAAAATAGAGGAATATTACAAAGTGGCCGAAGAAGATGGTGCCAATGAATATCAAGTTCAGGAAAGTAAAAATCAATCGGCCAATATGAATGCCATACTTGGTGACCCTGACCGCCTCCAAGCCATTGCCGAAGATTTTGTGAAGCATTATGAAAAACGCGTCGATGAAGGAGCCACAGTTGAAGGTAAGGCAATGCTGGTATGCAGTAGCCGTGAAATAGCCTATGACATTTATAAAAACATTATAGCCCTTAGACCAGAATGGGCCGTTGTGAAAAAAGCAGCCTTAGGGACAAAACTTACGGATAGGGAAAAGCGTGAAATAAAACCTATTGAACGGATTAAATTGATAATGACTCGTGGAAAGGATGACCCTAAAGCGATGTATGACCTTTTGGGCACCAAGGAATATCGAAAAGAACTGGATCGGCAATTTAAAAGTGGAAAGTCCAACTTTAAAATCGCAATCGTGGTCGATATGTGGCTCACGGGCTTTGATGTGCCTTTTCTAGATAGCATTTATATAGATAAGCCCATACAACAGCACAACCTTATCCAGACCATATCCCGTGTCAACAGAAAATTTGCTGGCAAGAATAAAGGTCTGGTGATTGATTATATAGGCATAAAAAAACAAATGAACTTGGCCTTGGCCAAATACAACAAGGGCGATCAGCAGAATTTTGAAGACATTAGGGAATCATTGGTTGTGGTTAGGAACCATCTGGATCTTTTAGGTAAAATTCTTCATAAGTTTGACAGTACCCCCTATTTTGATGGCACTGCTTTACAACAACTCAACACTTTAAATCAAGCATCGGAATACGTGCAAACAACTAAAGAAACAGAGACCCGGTTTATGGGCTTGGTGAAGCGGTTGAAGGCTGCCTACGATATTTGTGCGGGAAGTGAAAAATTGACTCAGATAGAACGAGACTACACCCATTTTTATCTTGCGGTACGTTCCATCGTTTTTAAATTGACCAAAGGAAACGCTCCTGATACCGCACAAATGAACGCGAGGGTACGAGAGATGATAAAGGATGCTCTTGCCAGTGAAGGGGTTGAAGAGATATTTAAGATGGGAAATGAAGAGGAAAGCGAACAGGATATTTTTGATGAAGCTTACATGGCCAAGATCGATAAGATTAAATTACCCAACACCAAAATAAAATTACTTCAACAGTTGCTTGCCAAAGCCATTGGTGAAATGAGAAAAGTCAATAAAGTAAAGGGGGTTGATTTTTCAAAGAAAATGGAATCCCTGGTTGCCCGTTATAACGAACGCAAGGAAAATGATGTCCTACGCAGTGAAGTTTATGAGGAGATGGCGGAAGAATTGACCAAACTCATTTGGGAGGTACAAAAGGAATTTAAAGCTGGGGACGTTTTAGGAATCGATTTTGAGGAAAAGGCATTTTATGATATACTAAAGGAATTATGCAATAAGTATGATTTTAGATATCCCGAAGAAAAATTGATAGAGCTTGCCAAAGCAGTTAAGGATCTTGTGGATGGACAGGCAAAATTTCCTGATTGGAGTAAGCGAAACGACATTAAATCTGCCCTCAAAGTGGGCCTTATCTTATTACTGGATGAATACGGCTATCCACCAGTAGAAAGAGACGAAGTATATACTGAAATTTTTGAACAGGCCGAGAATTTTAAGAAGAACAGAGAGGTTTAACCAAAGAATAGGTCTATTTGCTCATTCAATTGCTCCCTCAATTGCTCCATCATTTGCTCCTACATCTGTTTCATCAGCGCCTCCAAGAATAGATCTAGGAATAATAGTCTTAAAAGTAGCTCCTTCAATAAATTGGACGTTATCTGGTACTGATGGTGGAATTGGCATAAAAATGAGAGCTATTAGAGCACTTTACAACCTAGCATTTGAACGCAACCTTGTTAAGGAAGAGTTCTACCCATTCAAAACATATAAGGTTTCCAAATTGAAGGGTAAGAGTCCTAAAAAGGCATTGACTATGGAGCAAGTCAAGAAAATAGTTGACCTTGACTTGAAGAAATATCCTTCTTTCACCAATGCCAGAAATTATTTTGTCTTTAGCTTTTATACAAGGGGAATGAACTTTGCCGATATGATGAAGCTGGAATGGAAGGCAATTGATGACAACAATATTTTCTATACCCGTTCGAAAACCAAAGGAAATTTTATGATCAAGATATTACCTCCTGTTCGGGAAATTTTAGATTATTATCAAGAATATTCCTTGGGAACGAAATATGTATTCCCCATTCTGTTAAAGGATGAATTGACCCCATTACAACTCGAAAATAGAAAGCACAAAACCCTTCAACGTTACAATAAGGAACTAAAAGAAATTGCAAAAATCTGTGGAATAGATAAACCTTTGAGCAGTTACGTTGCACGACATAGTTATGCCAACTGCTTAAAGCAAAAAGGAGTTGCTACCGATGTTATCAGTGAATCTATGGGGCATCAAAATTTGGCAGTTACACAGGCCTATTTAAAAGAATTGGATAGCGCTGTTTTGGATGAGGCGAGTGAGCTTCTTTTGTAGACATTCCAAACCAAGTATAATTTGCTAATTCTAGAATTTTCAAGTGTCATTCACCTGTCCTTACGAATCCTTTTGGTTCTCACGTTGATTTAATAAATATAATTTAAAAAGCCTCCTATAATTTTATCATCATAATTAGTATAGTTGTCATATTTTTTAAGGGATTGAAGACTGAGATATACACTTTATCTTTTAGCATAAATACTTCAATTCAGCTTAGGTATTTTTTTTAATATACTAACTCGCCAAATTAAGCCACCTCTTTATTGGCTAAAATCGATAATAATTATTACGTCATTAACTAAAATTACACAGCATAAAAAGATCTACATACTTGGCATTGACCGACATCACTAAAAATAATAGTCAAACCATCTCCTAAAAAAAGCTCTTCAACTAAAATTTCTTTATTACAATTGCATAACGGGCCCAACCAAAATTTGATGGGCCCTTTATGCAATTCTACTGCGTACTTATTTGTAAAAGACTATAAGGGCAATTCCTTTTTTTTGAACAACTATATTCTAATCGAGGCCCCCACGGTTAGATAGGCTACGCCATAGCCTAGCTCTGCAAAGACTGCAAGGTTTTTGGAAAAATACCACCGCCCACCGGCGAAGGCCGTTGCACTTAAACCTCCACCATAACTCCCCGCGCCACTATAGGACAGAAAATTATACGTAGCCATAAGGCCGCCATAGACATCAAGATTGTCTACATTCAAGCCCGTATAGTGATAAGCCCCCCGAACCCCAATAATGGTGTAGGACCATTTGTCATTCCCCCCCAAATAATTGTACTTATAGGTTTTAGTACCTACATAGCCTCCTAAACTCACGACCCCAGGCCCTGGGACATCCCAAATACCTCTTTCATAACTGATACTGAACCCTGGGCTTTGTGATGAGGTTGTGTAGCTTCCATATCTCCCTCCAAAACCAATACCCCCATTTACAACATTGGTGCCAACATTAAATTCTTGGGCCATGACCATTGGACCAGCCAATAAAGCGATGGCGATATATATAATTGATTTTCTCATTGTGGTTGTTTTTTTGTTTAAAGCTTTCATCTTATTTTTTTTAAATTGTTATTTCTTATTGTACTGTAATCTGCATCATAGATGCCCCGTGGCTTACTATTGAATTTAATTCCCCTGAATTTTCAACCTTTTCAGAAAAGTAATCGGAATCGTAAACAATCCTTCCCGTATTGTTCCCTATAAACACCCCTCCTTCATTTCCCTTATTATCCAGCATTACAAATGCCATTTGGACATTTTCAATTCCGCCCTCCACTATTCTTCCCGATAGGGAGATAGCAGAATCGGCCGTAAAGGAGCCAATGTCCGAGGTTGTTATTAGGAATACCGAAAATTTATCGTTCTCCCCTGATATAAATGAACCATAGCCTTCATCTATTTCTACGCCTTGATCCCCAAAATAATCAATGGTCAATTTTCCATTATCCTGATTGGAAAACGTAAGCTCGTAGTTATTAAATTGGGAGCCTACAACATCGCCTGGCACTGTGCTGGACTTAAGGAGCATAGGCTTTACATGATATGTCCCTTCTATTTTTGGCGGCTTATTGCCTAGGTTCATTTGGAACCCCAAAGAATCCAAAGCCCTTACCAATTCCGGTGTATAAAAATCTTCAATAGAGCTTAAAGATCCATCGAAACCCATATTCCCCAAATCGTCTTCCTTGGAGCAACTAACAAAAGCAAGAATTGCAGTGACGGCAACTAGCCTTAAAAAATTCGTTCTCATTGTTCTCTTCCTTTAATTATTACGAATTGATTTAATCTTCACAACTGGCTATAATTACATCTATGGCCTCTTGTATATCCCCATCTTCATCACCACAGGATTTCTTAAGACCCTGTAATGCCGACACCAATTCCGAACAGCTTAAATCATCTTCGTTTTCACTTAACTTGAGTAATTTGTTTAGACACTCCAAACTGTTAAAAGTCTCTGCTGAATCCCGTACCGTATCAGGTGTACAACTTGTAAATACCATTGTGGCCACCAGGGCCATAAATACCATTGATTTTTTCATAATTAATGTTTTAAATGTTATTGATAATCCAATATTATGTCTGTTTAAAGGAAAGGGCGGTTATTACTGTATGAAACAGGCATTTTGTTATAGGAAAGGGTCCCTCCTAAAAAAAGTAGGGGCCCTTTTACCCTTGCGGACAATACAGCCACTGTCGTTTGCTATAACATTCTTAAATAACAAAGCCCAACACTATTGATTTATAGTGTTGGGCCCATCCTGTTCCCTTGTTTTTTTAGTTTCCAATTGGCCAAACATAGTGGCCAAAGGTCATCCTCCGTTATTTAAAGAGAAATAATTTTTTTACAAAAGTTAATACGCTACTGGTTGTAGAAATATACCACTGCAAGGATAATTAAAATAACAAAGATCAGTTTATAGGTAATTCTTAAAATGAAACCTGAAATTAGGGCTGTTACCCCTATGGCAATCCAATTAGAGGTATACTGATAGGCCGCAATCCCTCCAATAATAAATCCAAGCAGCATAAAAAAATCGTTCATGCTAAAATCGTTCCCGGATGTTTTTTTGGCGCTCGATGTCTTTGTGGAATTCGGTTTTACTGGAGCCGCCTTTGCAACCGATTTTTTTGCTACCTCCCGGTCCGGGCTATAGTCGTATATGACCCCGGCGCCCGAGCATACAATACATGGCCTATCGCCATAGGTAAAGCTATTTTTAGTTGACTCAATCCGTGTGTTATAATCGGTTTCTACCCCTCTTCCTTGACAGCTTGTACATGTTCTAGTTTTCATAATTAATTAGGTTTTAATTGTGAAATAAAGGTAGCTAGGCAGGCCAAGTCCAAAGAAAACCAATATATGAAAGCGCGGTTTTGATTCATAAAACCCTAATGAAGGTCTTTGGTTTGGTCAATTAAACTCATGTAGCCTGACGGCTCTTTTATAGGCAGATTCCAATTTCAAACCAATCTGGGAATCATCACCAGGCTTTACAATATCACATGAACCCTCCGGATCCCCTACAAAAGACGGGCTCGTTTTGATTATTTCCTTTAGCCTTAGCAAGCCAAGTTCTTTCTTTTGTGTACTTACCAAAATGTTATTCAATGGACTCTCAAAGGAGTGTTCGAGCTTCATAATGAAGTTATCGACATCTTTGGCCATACTTTCTTTGACAGTATGGGTCACCTCCCTAAATCCGCCCAGTTTATTACTTACTTCCTCTAGTACTTTAGTTAGATCGTTAGATCTTTTCCGATCCTCTTTAGGAATCAAGGCACTGGAAGGCAGCATGGTGAAAAAATTATAGTATTGAATGCTCTCTACCATCATATCGTCCGGTTTTACGGTTTTCGGACCTGTGACCAATTTGGCCAATTCATGTGATGCATTCACGCCATTCTGAAGTGTTAATTGCAGTTCATTGGTCAAATTTCTTGTCTCCATTGAATAAGGTTGTATTTTTAAGCTTTGCCTATAAATTTTTGCTAGCGTCTTGCCTAATTCCTTATAGTTCCCAACGGGCCTATCCAAGCGATAAAAACTCTCGGTATTCATTAAAAAAGTCAAGTCCTTTTTTGAGGTACAAGTAAATTGGAGCCATTGTTCGTAAAATCTAAATTCCGATTCATGGCTGTTTTGGAAAATGGCCAGTTGCCTTTCTATTAGATTGCTTTGTTTATAGGCTCCAAAACCAATTATTAGCAAACAGGTTCCCATTAGTATTAGAAATGGAATCTTCAATAGTATATCTTTCATATTTACCATAATTTAAATGTCCCTGGCCTAGTTTATCATTTATAGGATATCCCCATCAAAAAATCATCCAGATCCTCCCTGGGCCCCTATTAATTTTCTCGTGTTACCTCGGGACTATCACTTTCTACCGGTCAACTGTATACCATACGTCCGAATACCCTATACCATACCTGCTTAGTGAATGAATGATCCTTTTTTTAAAAAAGACTGGCATAAACAGGTGCCTCGTTAAAATTTGTTCGGCCAAGTTGCTGATAAACCTCCAAGCCTACTTTGTCCTGTACCACGAAAAAGGGCAAGGCACCTTTAAGACTTTCCTTTTCTTGAAAAGAGGCCAATAGCTCGTCTTCAGGATCCAATAAGAAATGTGAGGTATTGGTCTTGAGGTGTTCCTTGTAAAAATCAAAGGCGAATTGTCTACTTTGATGCTTTTTGGCCTTGCCAATGGTCCAACTGTCTATAAATATCAACTGATATTTTTTATCCAATTCGCTAAGATGGGGTTTCATATTTGCAATCTGCTCCAAACAGGGACCACAATTTTGCGAGCTATAGAAAAGTATCATTTTTTGTTTCTCTGTGGCCAGGGTTACCTTGCCAAAGGTGGTTTCCTCAACACCGTCTACCAAAACCGTAGAATTAAAATAAGTACTCTTTGTTTTGTTCCCGGATATTGTTATTAATAGGATGCCGATAATGTAGATAAGTGATTTCATTTTGCCTGTATTTAGTGGTTTATGTTTTATTTCTGAGGTAAAAATACCTGGGATTTCCTATTTGGATTCCATTCACTGTATGAAACCTCGCTTTTGTTATATGAAGACCTGCAACCCGTATTGGAATTGCCGGGGATAATCGGAATAGCATCTTTCATTACAATGTTCATTATTTTAAAATCCAAATCATAAATCGCCGAGAATACCTGCCCTTCTATATTGACCAAGGCTTGTATTCTGGCCATATGCCCATCTTTGTAGATCACTCTTGGGACACTTACATTATTAGTTGAACAAGACGAGTTGAGATCTTCATTTGAGAATAGTACATGTATTGGATCGTTGTCCAATTCTGCCATATAGGTCAGCATAGCCCAATATTCCAGGAGACCCTTATCGGTGCTAAGGTCTGGTTGGTTTTTTAAAAGAAACCCAGCAATCTTTTTGGCATCTGTTAGCAGTACCGATTGCATATTCGCATTAAGTACATATATCTTTTTTTGTGTTCCTCGGTCAAGAACGGTAAACTCATACAGCCACCCGTAGTCATAAAATTCCAGATGGTGACGTCTAAGGCCAGTTATTTCATAATCCTTGTGGACCTTTATGCCGTAATTGTTCTCTAATACCTTTTTAAATGAATTGGAATACCCATTCTCTACAATAGACCAACCGTTGGTGAAAAAGGATTCCGAATTGCTTTCCGAGCAGCCACAAGGCTTTGGACTTGCCCATATAATTTGGGCTATGAAAAAAATTGCTGTGGTGATGTTTTTAAAATACATGGTTTTGGTTTTTTTTAGATTTAAACCAAATGTATTTTGAACTGTCAGGAGAAAAAGTATTTAGTGTATGGAATAGGGGTTTTGATATATTAAATGGATTTCAAAATGGTACCAACGCCCCTTTGATAAAGGTGGCGAACATTATGAACTTCCTTTAATCCGGGAATAGGAAACGACCAAAAAGCATCTTGAAAACAAATGCTTAACCTATCTTCCGTCCCAATTGTAGCCTTCCCTATTGACCCTTCAGATATTTCAAATAATTATCAAATAATCCCCTAATTTGCTCTGCAGCCACCGGATTTGCAGAGTGCACGTGATACCTTAACCCCCTTAAATCCAATCCAGATTCATATACCAACCATTTTGAGGCCGCATAACCATCCGGAGCTACACGACCTTCTTGGTCCAGCCCTAAATCATTATCAAAACTAATGAAAGGGGGCAGGCCATTTCTTTTAATATAGGTCACAAAATCTTGGTAGTTCCGAACAATGTCCCAATCAGATTCTAAGTCATTTGGGTAAACCATCGATAAAGTTCTTACATCATCAAGAAATAGTTTTTTCATTTTTGTGTTGTTGTAGGTTTAATGAAGGGCTTTCCATTTTGATTGATCAAATGAAAATACATGACCTATTCAGCATCAGTATATTAATAAAATACTTAAGTTCAACAGATTACGAAAATCAGTGAGATGTCCAATATTCTGAACCAAACTTAATTTCTTTTTTAAATAGAAAGGATTTAATTTCCTCAAAGGGGTCTTCCAATCGGTTTAAAAACAATTTCTTTAAACAAAGAATCATATTATCATTGATTTTATCATCTGTTAGATTTTCAGGAAGCTTTAGTCCAAATCTTCTAGTTATAAAACCAAGAAAGTAGGTTTTTTTATTATTGATCCATGCCTCAAACAAAATATAAAAAAAATCTTGCTTTTCCTCCTTAGGCACCCTAAGAAGATATGTTCCCGCCAGTTCCTCATTGCAAATTAAAACTTGGCCCGATTCAAAAAATTGGACCGAAGTAGTTGTGGAAGAATCTGAATAAAGAATAATTGATTTCATTTAAATGCAGGCTTGGGTTTTAATAAAAAAACAAGGAATTGATTCTTAAATATTTAATTGTGCTATCCTAGTCCTAGTTGCAATTATGTTCTTCTTCATAGCAATCAACTTCAGCTCTTTATCCCCAATATCATACTTGGTGTTTTTAATTAACGCATCTACTTTTCCAATCTCCTTCTTTATGTTTTTCACATGGCTATCTGCCTGAACCAAAACATCAGCTACCTCTGAAACCTCTGAGTAGTTTAAGACGGCGTAGATAGCGCTGATGGCCGTTACGGCGCCTGCTACGTCTTTTACCTCTCTGGACAACTCATTGGTGGTATCAAAGGAAACACTGGCACCTCCCAAACCCCCAACTATACAGGCCACCGCCATTTTATGGTCCATGAGGTAAGCTGTTACCTTACTTTCGTAATCTTCTAACTTGGATTCCAATTGAAATTTATACCGGCTATAGTCTGTTAATTTGGCCTGTTGATTGATCAACTCCGAGTCCAAGGAATTACGATAGGATTGGTAATCCATGAGTTTTGATTGCAATATTCCTATTTCATAATTCTTTTGACTGGCCAATTCTTGCTTCTTCTTGTTGTCACAGCTAACAAATAGGATCGTAAATACTAATAAAAGGGCCAATGGGTATTTAAAATTTTTCATGGTTTCAAGTTTTGGAATGTTGTTAATATTATTTGATGGCTCAAATATATTTTCAGTTGGCGCCTCCATACTTTTTTGTTGTATAAAACCAAGTATTTAGTATAGGAAACAAAAAAGAGCCCATAAATGTGGACTCTTTCTTTAAGGTATTCGATTAAGGTTGGGCAATTGTTCTACTGTAAAAAAGCACCCTTTTGCGCTTCTTATAGAATATATATGGCAATCTAAATAGTGTTATTCTTTATTTTTAAGAGTATTGCTTCTTTTTTCTCCCCCTCCAGTTGTAGTTCATAGCTTTTCGCTAAAATTATTCCAAATTCTTTGGATGGTCTTAACCCAAGCACGATCAAATCTTTTCCTTGGACTAAAGGTGCGATTTCCTCTTCACCAAATTTCTGAAACAATTGGAAACACATCTCAGAAGTTTCATGCTTATCACTTAATACGTTCCTACCTGTTCTTCCGGCAGAATCTGCCTTACTCTGCCACCCCAAAACATCAAGTCTACATTTGTTATGTAATCTTTTCCAAGCTGGTTCTTTAGCACCTGAATTGAATAATTGCCCAGGCCTCATATGAAGCCCAACAATAGTGATTACTTTTTTTATTAAACTTTTATTATTGGTCATGCGCTTCATAAAAGCCTCAGCAATTGGAACTCCTGCAGCATCGTGCCCGTATGCCCTTAAATCTGGAGTAGTTGTAGATGGTTTTCCCACATCGTGCAATAATGCCCCGAACATAAAAGCGAGACGCCAATCACTATTGGGCAATTGGTCCCTTAGTTTAGCTGCTTGGTCAATTACCATACAAGTATGTACCCATACATCTCCCTCCGGGTGCCAAATTGGATTTTGAGGGCATCCTATTAAATCATTGAGCTCCGGAAAGTGTTTTAACCAACCACAATCTCTCAAAAATTGCAATCCCATTGAAGGTTTATCAGCTTTCAACAATAATTTTTCCCACTCCGAAAATACGCGTTCTGCAGGAAGTTCATAAAATTCATCAGTCATTTTCTGGCACAACGCAATGGTCTCCTTTTCAACGCTAGTGCCTTTTCTGGGTAATAATTGCATTATTCGCAAAACGCGCAATGGATCTTCTACAAACGTATTATAATCTGTTGCCCTAAGTATACCGTTCTGCAGGTCATCCAAGCCATTAAATGGGTCTACCAATTCTCCATTATGCATGTTTAAGTACATACTATTTATAGTGAGATCCCTACGTCTACCTGCTTCTAGTGGGGTCATAGCCATATCCAATTCTACCTCAAAACCCTTATGCCCTATACCTACCTTATTTTCACGTCTGGGCACGGACAAATCTATTTCTATATCTTGAATCACTGTTTTTAAAACGCCAAAAGCCTTACCAACTATATTTGAAGATAAATTTAGCTGTGCCAGCAGCTTGTGGATTTCTTCGTACTGCAGGCCGTAAACCTCAATATCTACATCCTTAATTTCAATTTTATTAATACCATCTATTACAGCTCCACCTATGAGCATTGCCGTTCCATTATTTTGTTTTATAAGATCCAACAGAGGAATAAATGCTTCGTAATGTGCGATTATGTGTTTTAATTCTATTTTCACTAGTTCTATTTTAATTTAATTCCTGAAGTTTTTTTATTACAATAGCCGATTCCCTATGGCCTTTTTGTTCCGCCATGGTAAGATATTTATAACCAAGAGCCAGATCTTGTTCTATTCCCTGACCTTTGCACAACATTATCCCGGTATTATATAATGCTTCTATATGACCTTGCTCGGCAGCCTTTTTAAATAATTTAAAGGCACTTTTATAATCTGGCCGTCCTTTTTTAGGGTTATAGTTCTTTAGTCCCATATTATAATTCCATTCCGGAATATCATTTAGGTTTTTCCTGTCCGTAGTATCGTCCCCCAAGTTTTTAAAAAAGAGCAACAATCTCCAAAAAAGTAACGGTAAAATTAACCAGCCCGAATAGCCAAAAGCATATTCCTTCCAAGGAATATCATACGCCGGCATTGGATTTGGCAATTGCCCTGCTTCTTGAAGTTGCGCAATACGTGTGGTATCCAGTGGATAATATGAATTATACTGGCCCCTTATACCAAGAACATAACCATGATCTTTAAAATAAAGACCTGCTATAAAAAACCTGCTAGAAGTTCTGTAAGCCAAATAAAGGTCTTCTCCCTTTGGGCCAGACACATCCAATTCCTGAATTTCCTCAATGGATTCCATTTTCCCAAAAACACCTTTTCTTGCCCAAATACTGTTCATGGCAATCATTGTTATCACCATGGTGATCAATACTGTTCTCATCATTTTTAAGTTTTATTTAATTGATTGTTCATTAAAACTAAATCCACACAATCAATTAGCTTTTTAATTATATTTGAAATGGTTATTTTAGTATATATAAACATTCACAAACCCTTATTGTAATACAGAAGCATGAAGAACCTTCCTATTGAACTTTTAATTATCGTTGGTGCACTTATAGTCATTTTAGTGTATACCATGAAAAGAATATTGCATAAAAAAGGATATCATGTATATTGGTACAGAGGTAACCATTTAAAGGATTTTTCCAATTTTTCCAAACTACTTTCCCAAGAAGAAATCCAATCGAAAAAAATCAAATTTCAACTACTGTTTTTTACGCTAATTTTGCTAATACTAGCCTATATAAGCACTCTAGTTTATTTATTTACAAAGTCCTAAGCTACCGATGGGCCTGTCTGGCGGACAGGTAGTGCGAAGGCGGGAGACTTCACACTGCGCTTTACTGACTTTAATTAGTTTATAAAACCTAACTTTTGGTGTCAAAAAAAAAGAACCTTTTTGGTTCTTTTTTTTAAAATTGAGATAACCTATCAATTACAATCTACTCCAATACCCAGATCACAAAGCTGTTCCTTATCGTCTTTTTGGGCCACCTCCCTTTGTGCCTTTTTAAGTACCGTTTCTTTTCGTTTCTCTAATTTAACTTCGGCATCTTGGTTCTTCTCAGAATTTTCACTGTTTTTATTCGTTTCAATTCCTTTCATTAGGCTTTGCGCTTCGGAATAGCAGCTTGAATTTTGACTTATCTGTGCCAATAACCCTCTGGCATAATCCAACTCATTTTTACCTATGGCAGCCTTGGCCTCCGTAATCAATGATTTACATTTAAAGTTACTATAAGCAATATAAGCTTCCACAAGTTTTGATTGTATCCTATCATAGCAATCACCTGATAGGCTATTGGGAACGGTCAATAATAAATTAATGGCATCTGCAACCAAACCATTGTTCAGCTTAGCATTGGCCTCATTATATATTCTATTGCAATTGGACTGGTAGTATTCCATTATTTTTTGCTTTATAACTCCCATAAATTTTTCAATATCCTGTCCACTGGTCTTTATTCGGCCTATACTTTTAGTAATGGCATCATCCCTACTTCTTCTAGATTCTCCCTTAAGTTTTAAAGGAAAAGCCGCTGCCAATAAACTCTTCGTTTTTGCATCGACTACCAAAAGGGTCAGTTCTGCTTCAATAGAATGGATATCCCCGTAAGTTCCGGGAATGATGTCCTGGGCATAAATTTCAAACTTGGGATAAATTACAAAGTCGTTGATATAATCGGTCCCGGACATTCCATAATTGGAGACCATACTTTGAATCTTGGTCTGAATTTTGGAAACATGACCAATTGTTAAATCTTCCAGTAAAAAATCTGGTGTTACTACAGCCAGTTTAATTTGGCCTAAATCATCATTTTGGGAATATATTGTTGGCCCAAAAAACAATAAAGCCAAAACTATAAATTTCTTCATATCCATTTATTTAATAAAGTTCCACATAAAGTGTAGCCCTACTTGTTTTCACCTTAAAATCCAATTCCAATTCATCCAAAAATCTTGAAAGTTGTCTTTCAATCTTACTTGTTCTTGAATTACATTCATATCGGTATTCCTCCACAATCAGTTGATTTTCACTTTGGCTCTTAATCTTGTAGTATCCATCTTTGGATGTTTCCTCTATCCAATCTTCCAAAACGTACTTTAACCTGGTATTGGAAGCCTGTGGTAATTTGCAATCCATATTACAATCCGAATCTCCACTTATAGTAAATCTGATATCGGCAATAGCACCGTACTCACTACACTTTTCCAAATAATCCACTATTTCCTGCATAAAATGTTCTATATACGAAACATCGTTCCCCTCCTCGTCTTCATAAGCCATTTGATTAATGGCAGACTTTGTGAGGGCAGTAATATCGGTCGTATTAAAATAATTTGACTCACATACTTCACTGGCCCAAGATGTAGCCGATGAGAAATGAATTGCTTCAACGATTACTGTCACTTTATTACCGTGGGCTGTTTCTACATATTCAAACTCCAATTCTACCAATACATCCGCCACCGCATCTTCAAATAACATTTCTGTTAAGCTGCACTGACTACATTCGTCCAACTTGCCATCTCTCATGAGTTTGTTGAATGCCGCTTCAAAGTCTTTAGTATCAAAACCGAAGTTTTTAAAAGCATCATTTACAGTAGCCATTCCCGCCTTTAAATTAAAGGGTATTTTGTTATCGATAATATTCTTATAGGCCTTCTCTCCTGGAGCAATCATTATACTTGGTAGCACCAATCGCTCATTGGGTTCTTGCGCCCGTACTACAAGAACAACCAATAATACTATAATGGTAAATTTGATCCTCATTATATTTTAAAATTATTAAAACATATTTTACATTCTATTTCTTCACAACTAAGCTCCACATTTGGATCATTGATCAATTGATCCAACTCGTCTACCATATTCTTTTTGATACCACCAACTGAAATACCCCCTTGGACTTCGTCTATGGAAAACTTAATGATTTCTTGTTTACGGGTAAGCCCTGCAATACTGGAAACCTTATAAATGGCAAACCTGTTTCCTTTTTCAACACCTTCATCAACTCCTACATTGATAAGAATATTGGCCCCTTTTTTGGTTTTTTCCAATTGAATTATCTCTACGGAAAATGGGGTGTTGGCAATAATGAAATTCCCTATTTTATTTCTTAAGAGGTTTATTTGGGTCGACATAGCGCTAATTTCGTCTATGCCATCCGCTGAAATGGCTATTGGCCCCGGGGTAAATGTTTCTGAAGCCATTAACTCACCTGTCTCAACACTGGAGATATTGATGCTAAAACTAAGCTTACAATCAATACCGTTTTTCATGTCCGCATATTCAACAGCCGTTAATTTACCGCCAATTAAATACTTTGCTCCCTTTTGTAGTCCTTGTTTGGCCACTACTCCATTGATAAAACTAACATTCTTTTGAACCTCTATTTCCTTATACTTGGCCGTTTCGGCATAGGTGGTCCTGTCTAGGGGAATATATCTTTTAGATTCTACAAAAAGTTCCTTTACCGTTTCTGTAAGCAGTTCTGCCTCCCTATAATTTTTTTCGTCCAATGCCTCAAAAGTGGTAAGACCAATGGTTGTTTTCTTATTTTTTAAATTTTGGGATATCCCAGGGGAAATACACAATATTAAAATAAGTAAAAGTACGGTATGCTGCATTTTTAAAATTTGTAATTTCATTTTCATTTGGTATTTTAATTTATGTTGCAATAATTTATCCAATTCAATTTACGAGTTCAAAATCCTCTACACGGTCATAGTTTTGCTCTATTATTTGTTTGTTATTTTTGTCTATATAAGTCCATTTGGAATTTAATTTTACCGGTGCAATCCCATTAACAAATTTCCCAGTATTTTCATACATAAAGTCAATTATTAGCTTTCCTTTTTTGTCAACAAACCCCCATTTATTTCCTTTTTTTACCGCTGCCATACCCTCCGAAAAAATTCCCACTTGTTCGAAAGTATCATTAAAAGCTAGGTTTTCAAATTTGTCAATAAATTGCCATTTTTTCTCGCCTATTAATACCCCCATTAATCCTTCAGAATAATTTTCTACCCCTAAGTAATTAAAATTAATTACTTGTTCTCCAGTTAAATCGATAAAGCCCCATTTTCCCTGTTTATTTACTCCTGCCAAACCATTGGAAAAAGAATGTACATTGTCATATATACCAGAAAATGCCCTCTTTCCATCTTGGCCCATAAAACCCCAACCTTCACTTATTCTTATGGGAGCAAGTCCATCACCAAAAAGCTTGGCAGCTTGATAAAATTGATCAAAGGCGTTATTTCCATTCTTATCAATAAAAAACCACCCTTCGTTATTTTTCACAAGTGCCAACCCATCGGAAAAGGGAGTAGCCAGATCAAAATCGCCTTTTATGGTTATATTTCCGTCAATGTCAATATAATTCCACCCATTTACGGTACTAATAGGGGCAACACCTTCCTTGAAATTTAATCCCCCATTATAAGTTGGCTCAATTATTGAATTGCCCTCGGAGTCAATATATCCTGTCTTTCCATTCAATTGCACCATCGCGGAAAATTCAGGTACATTACTCCCCCCTAAAAACCTGAAAATTAGGAATACCAATAAACCAATACAAACTAAAGCAATAGCAGCCATAACCATCGGTTTATTGGCCTTGGTTCGAGTTTTCCCAAAGGGCTTTGGGCTTTCCGGTTTGGGTTTTTCAGATACCTCCTGATTTTTTAGGTTAACCACCGTTGGCGTATCATCAACCGCCACCTCTTGATTTAAAATCGTGGTAAGCTCTTCACCATTGTCCATGTGGCTATATAATTCCTGCCTACTGGATTTTAATTCACTTTCTGCCCTTAGAAAGGAATCTTCCTCTAGCTTATAGAATTCTATCGGTAATTTTTTCAACAGTTCCCTACCTGTTAAAGGTCTTTTTTCCGAATCTCTTTCCAAACAAAATCTGGCAATTGGTTGCCAATCTTCCGGAAGCAATTTTATATCCTCAAGTAAGTCTTTCTTAAATATTTGTTGCATTATTTCACCCTGCTTCCCTGCACTTCCAGCACTGTATCCATCTACATCAAAAAGTGTTCTGCCAGTAAAAACTTCGAATATGATAACGCCAAAACTCCATAAATCCGTATTGAATTTTAGAGGAAGTCCCTTAAGTTGCTCAGGGGAGCTATACTCCACAGTACCCCCTGCAAAACTGTTCTGAAATTGTGAATAATCATTCTGGATTTCCGCTAGCTTGCTCAGTCCAAAATCAGTTATTTTGGGTATTATTCCTACCCCAGGCCGGTTCACTACCAATATATTTCCAGGTTTAATATCCCTATGTACCACTCTATTATGATGAAGGTAGGCTATACCTTGTAAAATCTGAACCAAAATTTTATTCCTTTCCCCATTGCCAATAGTATTGTTTTTCAGATAAGATGAAAGGTTCCCCAAGGGATAAAACTGCATAATGGCATAATCATAAAGGCCCGGACCGTCCGCATACCTATATACACTTTCATAATTGGCAATATTTGGATGATCTTCCAATGCCTTTATAGCGTCGTACTCTAACTGAAGGGAAAACTCTTTGCCCTCAATTTCCTGTATCTCCTGTACCTTTATGGCCACCTCCCTGTCCAAAGTGCAATCATACGCCTTATACACCGTACCAAAAGCGCCGCCACCAATTTTATGGTCTTTGTTATTGTATTTATATCTATTATGAAACTCTTGTCTGGTCACTTAACTGGTTATTAGTTGGTTATACTTGATTGGAAAGGAAAAGTTGCGCTAATCCAATGGCGTCTTATAAGAATCACTTACCGCTCTACATTTTCCTCCTCCAATTCTAACGAAAAGACATTTGGATTTTTTATACGTTTCTTGTACGATAATTTAAACGATTTATCTGCGTTCATCACAATTGTTTTGGCCATACTTTCCCCCAAAATCGTAGATTTTTTACCATCCTTGGAAACTTTCGAATATGTAACAACCGTAATTTTGTGCGCTCCAGGGGTTAATCTTACCTTATTATTATATTTGACATTTTTTTTATTCATACCGTATTTATAAACCTTTTTACCGCTATCTATAAATAAGCCAAGGATTTGATAATCTTGGATTGATCCCAAAACACTTGATATGTTTAAAGTATACTTATCAGCTTCCGTAAATTTTGGCAACTGATAACTTTCATCCAACCGTGTAACATCTACCCATGAAAATCGTTTAAGGTCCTGTTTACCATATTTTACCCAGCCATAGCCCTCATGCCCCCATTTTATTCCCCAAGAGTTTTTTATGAGCCAAGCTTGTTTGGCATCGTCCCAGCCCGCCAGGACCACGGCATGACTCACCTTTCCTGTATTTTTATCCTGTAATATTCCAGATTTACTATTGTAGGACTGAAAAGCGGTACTACCGGCGTTTAAAGCTGCTATGACAGCCCCGTGTTTTACAATAGCCCTCTTAATTTCAGTTATGGAAGCATTATCATCCAATTGTCCCCAATTGGAAACTTTTACAGGTGAATTTTGGGCAATAGCACAATACCCTTTTTTATTTTGGTAAGGTATTTCCTTTTCACTTACTACTCCTTTATCACTTTTTAGTAGCTCTTGTAATGCCATTTCAGGGTAACCACCATTACAACCTTTGCTTTGTCCTATGCAATTGACCAATTGCTGTTCACTTAGATCTATTTGTTTTTGATTAATTAGCAGGTTGCTCGATTCCATTGCTGCCAAGGTGGAAAAAGCCCAGCAAGACCCACATTCGAATTGATCCTTAACTTCGGATATTCCGTTCACCGACCGCAAGTCAAAACGTTCTTGATTCTCATCCCCGTAGGAACTTGATAATTTGTCGTACAACAAATCCCCTGCTCCAATAAATTCACTGTGCACCTCCTGGATTTTTAACATTTCCTCAGGGGTCAAGGGAATTAAGCCAGTACCTTTGTTTTGGGATACTACAATTTGAAAGAACATTAAACTAAGTAAACCAATAATTACTTTTTTCATTTTATCTATTTCTTAATGTTGACTGTTATTTCTTTTAAGTGACCCTCTAAAATTAAATCGGGATCAAAACTTCTTATTTTTTTAAACTGTAAATTATATGAACCCGATTTAATACTTTTAAACACAAAAACTTTGGAATATTCAGAAAGGCCATTTTCCTTTTCCTTGTCTATTTTAAAAGTTTCGGTCAATACAATTTCCGGGTTTTCTACATATCGCCAAGAAAAGCCTCCATCACCCTCACCCTCCAGTACAATTCTAAATTCTTCCCCAACGTCCAATTTCTTTGTGGATGTACATGAAATACAGGCCACCAACACGCATAAAAAGATGAAGAACAATCTTTTCCAATCCATTGTTCTATGTAATATCTTCTCCATAATTATCTTCTTCCGTGTATGCTTCCCCGTCATTTAAACCTTCTATAATTTCTTCATCCGAACCAATTTCTTCCAGGCTTACTTCTTCATTTTCAAGACTTTTATTTCCGTCATCGCCTTCCTGTTCTTTTTCCTGGTTCCTATTGGGTTCCGGTTCGCTCCCACCGTGATCTGGAACTACGGTCTCTTCATTGGAGTTGTCATTTCCGTTTTCAAAGTCGGTATTCTCCTGGAACATTTTGAAAAATTCCTTTTTATCACCCTCAGAAAAGGAATCCCATTCCTCTTTACTATAGGTATTGTAATGTTGCCCCCTCCAAGTAAAAAAACCTCCTTGTCCCAATTCTTCCCTTGCCATTTGAAAAGCTTGGTTAAAGGACATTTCATCCGTTACACTTTCCGAAAACTCAACAGAGGTGGGCACTTCATATTCGCATAGGTCATTGGAATCTACTTCAATAACGGCATCCTCAATATCGTCACTTTCGGGAGAATCATCCCTTTCCGCATATCTGGCGTTTGCATACTCAACCCCCTTGACACCTCCTATTCCCCCTAACAATCCTGCCAAGGCTATCAAAGGCATTTTACCATTTTTCAATAACTGGGCTCCTTCAGGTGTAACTCTAAAAGTGAGTTTTTTCCGTTGGTTGGGGTTCACCTTTAATTTTATATTTTCTCTACTCATTGACTTATTTTGATTTAAAATTAGTAACACCAATGCTATACCCATTCAAATTTTACACGAAACGGGCTTTTTGATATATCAAAGACTAAAAGTCACTCTTCGAAAAACCAATTAAAGTATTCTGCCCTATTTTTACGATATCCGATATATCAATAAAAACCTGTTCCTGAGCCCCCAAGGTCTGAGGTTTTCCATCCCTCAACAAATGGGTTTTATGCAGGCTGTTTAAATCTTTGATCACAATTTTTGACCTGCCGTTAATAGCGCTGAATTTTAGTTCGAAATGTACTCGAGAGACTGCTGAATCAAATTCGGTAGGTATTATAATAGGCTCAGCGCTTTGATCCATCAATTTTATTTTTTGTACACTTCTGCCCACAATATAGGTCTTGTGGGTATAGATGTCCAATATGGCAAGAGTTGTATTCGTATTCCCATTGGTAATGGAAAGGCGGTAACTTGTATTTGTTTCCTTTTTGGAGGCTATAATAATGGTGCCTTTTGGGGTTTTACCCTTAGCCGTCGAAGCATTTTTTTTATCGACGAATTCCTTTATTTTGAGATTGACCCGATTACCGCATACCTGACATTTTATTCTTTGATCTAGTCCTATCAGGATCCATTCCTCCGGTATTTTAACTCTAGTTCCACAAGATTTACACGTATGCTGCATATCTAAAATTCTAGGTCCTCATTATCATCGTCGTAGGTGTCATCGTCATTATCGTCCATTCCCGCTACATTATCATCATTTATTTCATCATCATAAAGAGAATCTTCAACATCAGCATCCATCTGTACCTCCCCTTCAATCTCTTCGTCCAAATAACTATAGTCCAATTCAATGAAATTGTTTTCACTTACATGAAGCTCCTCAATAATAGAAGGTTCATCAACTTCTATTTCATAGATAAGATCTTTCATAATTACGATTTAATTTGCCAAGTGGCATTACATTGTTTATTTCTACAAGCTTTTTTCTCTTTCCAAAAAATACCTTCCTTGCCCGATAACTCCGAACCGCATTTAGGGCATACAAAATTTAGTTGAAACTCGGTTTTCAGTTCGTCCAAAAGTTCTTCTTTTTTTCTTTCTGAAATGCCCAAGGTTGAAATGGTACTTCCTAAAAATGTTGCGCCAATCATCAGTGGATACCTCAATTCCGATTTTATATTGGGGAAAAAGTAAATTACCACTACCACCAAAACCGTTATGACCAATCTTGGCAACATGGCAATGAGGCTATAATTTTTATTAAGGCTCCTTCGTTTGGTCTTATAGGCAGCTTCTATCTTAAGGAGCTGGCCAAACTCCTGGGTAAAATCCGTTCTTTGGGATTTTATATATTTTGTTAACTGATCGAATAAGTTCCCCTGGTCTGTTCTATGGCTGCCAAACCGGATTACATCCTTTGCCGTGATCTTTTTGGATACAATTTCTATTTCGTTAACGTAGGTACCATTTGTTGATTCAAGATCCACCAGGGTAAAGGTTTCAAAATCATCGGAAACAAGAATTTCAGCATGATCGCCACTTACAGTATCATTGTCAACTATATAATTATTATCAGCATTTCTTCCTATAGTAAATTTCATATTAGTACCAGTAAACAAATTTTCGGATTCTTTTTATATACTCCGGCCCTAGACTTACTATACGTGAAGGACAACCGTGGTTTGCCGTAAACCATACTTTTTCTGCATCGACCTTTAAAATTCTATTTCTATTGATCATATATGACCTACCAACTTTTTGAATACATGAAACATTGTTCAATCTTTTTTCAATAAACGCAATGGCTTTGCTTTCCAATCTTTTTTTCCCATTGGCCAAATGTATCTCTGTATAGTTTTGTGAAGCAACACAATAACAGATATCAGAAATGAATTCCAGATCAAAACTTCCTTTTGATTTTATTTTCATTTTCTCTATGGGAGCATTTTTATCAAAAGGATAGTACATTAACCTATTTACCAATTTCTTCATTACATCACTGGCATCTTTATCCAAATTGTAACAAAATGAAATATCCTCTTCCCATCCATAAAAGTTATAAAAAAGGGAAGCCTCCCTCACCGTAACTACTATTCTAGCATGATTATGTAAGTTTTTCTGTTTGTTAAGCTCCCTTTCATTATTTCTGTAATAACTTAAAAAACCCCTCAATTTAATCCTATCTTCCAACTGGTTATCTTCAAGATAAAAAAAGACCAGTTTTTCGCCATTATCCACAAAAGCATTTTTATTTAATGCCCATTGTCTTTTTATACTTTCTTCGGATTTTAAATCAGGAAAATTTTCAAATTCTAATATTGTTTCCTTGTTAACCACACCTAATAATTATTTTGCTAAGCAAAATAAAAAAAAATGGTTTTATAACTTAACTTGTGGCTAGATAATCTATTAAAGACCAATTTGTTGGATAATGAGAAAAAAAGTTTATGTCTTTTTTTTCAAATAATGCAATTATAGCCGAATGATTATCCCTGCTCTCCTTTTTGCACCTTTGCTGTATATGTACCAGTTTTTGATTCAAATTCAACTTTTCTTCGCTTAATAAACTTAAGAGCTCATAGTCAGAAAATGCCTCTAGTACCCCATCGGAGCATATAAAACAAATATCCCCTTCCTCAATATCTGAAATAAGATGAATCTCTGGTTCAATGGTGCTGTTTTCTGAGTTCCCAATAAATGCTCTATTAATTTGATTATTTAACGGATGTTTTCTAGCTTGTTCACGTGTAATTTCACCATTTTTAACCAAGGAAGACACTATAGAATGATCCCAGGTTTGCCAAAATTTTTTCTTTTTAGATTTTACAAAAAACACTCGACTATCACCGGCGTGCATTGTAAAAAGTCCTGTTTTTGTCAAAAAAATTGCCGCTATGGTTGTCGCCATACCTTCCAAACTAGGTTCCTTGGATACTAAGTTATTCAATCGACTTTGGGCCTTCCGGGCCAATGCTATCAACCTCAGTTCATTTAAGGGCTCATGGTCAAAGTTTTGAAGAATATAATTCGAAACTTCCTTACTTGCCAATTCCCCTTTTACTCCCCCTCCAACACCATCACATACCAAAAGGCACCATTTATTATATCGCAGAGCATCCTCATTATTGTTTTTTTTTCCAATATGGCTATAACTGTATACTATCACTATTTTGTTTTTAAGTATCTAATAAAATGTTAATAAATCTTTTAATACTAAAATAGAACTAATTAAAACCTATGCCTTCTCTTTTTGTACGAAATCGTGATTTTAATATATATAAAGGACTAGAATAATTGTTATTAATCGAAATTTCACTTTGTCATTAGAACAGTAAGTGAATCCGTTTAAAGGTTCAATATTCCCATTTTTACACTAACAAATATTATCCGAAATATCTATTACTAAAAAGGTTCAAATTTATATTTAAACCTAGATATTTTTTCAACATTTATTTTTCATTCTTAACATTAACCGATTGCCTATAATCAACCCTTTATTTCAATGGAGATCCTATTAACCACAAATCCTTACCTGCAAACTTTGCGCATGGATCCTAATTCGATTTTATAGTGTTCGGGAAGATAAGCGTAAAATAAAATCGGATTAGGGCGCACTTACTTATGTCATTTTTTTATTTCGAATTTCATCCAAAGTAAATGACCGTGCGCTGCCGAAGATAAAAGCATGGGGCATTTTTTCTATGACCCATGTTTTCATGAGCGGTCTTGAGGAGGTTGAAAAACACTAAGGTTTTTCAACTTCCGCAGGGCTTGGACAACAATGGGCTCGCAGAACGTGTCAAAATGTACCTGTTTCACATCAGGGGAAAAATTTATCATTCTTTCTTACCACTAACCATAGTTAGCTTTATTGTATTTGCATTCATTAAAAAGGCCAAAACAGTTTTCTCTACTTCTTTGCCTGTGAAATCTTCAAACATAAAGGTTCTTGTGTTCACGATATTTTGAATATCAAGGTAGCTTAAAGCTTAAGTTTGTCATTTAAAACCTCTGTAAGATAGTACCCCCCTGTTTGAGGAGCATCTCCTCTAAATTCAATTAGACCAGCAGAACGTAATTGAGCATATATCTTTCTATTGAACTTTCGGCAAGTTTGGTCTTTTCTCTATAATCAGTAACTCTTTTGCCTTCATCATCGGCTATAGCGGTAAGAAGAATTACTAGTTTTTCTTTTACTACCTCAATTGCTCCTTCAATTGCTCCGTCATTTGCTCCGACGATTAACAATTTAAGGAATTGCAATTATAAAGGTAGCTTCTTTAAAGAGTAGAGCATTATTCTTTAGGGAATGTGTTTTAATATACTTGCTTATGTTAAGTACGGGAGAAATGGTTTCCAAAAAAGCACGCCGAAAGCACGCCGAAAAACAAAAAAGACAGTTACAAATTTATGTAACTGTCTGATTTCTATGTGGTCCCACCTGGGCTCGAACCAGGGACCACCTGATTATGAGTCAGGTGCTCTAACCAACTGAGCTATAGGACCGTTTTTTGGTACTCTAACCTCCCGATAATTATCGGGATGAGCTATAAGACCATTTCCTTTTTTGCTTCTTGTATCAAATACGCTTATTTGAAAAAGAAATCGGGAACCGCAAATTGCGGATGCAATATTACTACTTATTTTCCAACACTGCAAACAAAATTGGAAGCTTAATAATGCGTATTTATTCTATTGCCCGCAAATATCATTCCTTCCTGCTTTCAAGTTTTGATAAAGGGTCTTCCTGACAGAGCTCTATCAACACTCCATTAGTGCCCTTGGGATGTAAAAAAGTTACCAGTTTGTTGTCCGCTCCCTTTTTGGGAATTTTATTCAAGACTGTAAATCCTTCATGGGTCAAACGCTCTATTTCAGCCACTATATCATCCACCGCAAAGGCAATATGATGTACCCCCTCTCCTCTCTTCGCCAGAAATTTGGCAACAGGGCTATTGTCATCCAAAGCCTGCAATAACTCAATCTTATTGGGACCTGCTTTAAAAAAAGAGGTCTTTACTCCTTCCGATGCTACTTCCTCGATCTTATAATGGGGCACCCCCAATATTTTTTCGAACAAGGCATTGGAGACCTCCAAATCATGTACCGCTATACCCAAATGTTCAATTTTCTTCATATTCACCCTAATTATTCTGTCCCAGATTTATTGTATTCCCTTATGCCCTCAGCTCCCTTATATCAAAAATATCATATTCCACATTATCTAAGGCTAATCCTTGCCCAA
>TARA_R110000765_G_scaffold325720_3_pt1 | contig 35034 bp, 41 predicted proteins | sample TARA_R110000765 | Tara Oceans TARA_R110000765 (sample SAMEA4398168) | marine metagenome | biome: Polar Biome; feature: [MES] marine water layer (ENVO:01000295) within the mesopelagic zone...; material: water (ENVO:00002006), including particulate matter (ENVO:01000060) such... | reverse complement strand
GCTAATCAAATGACTGTTAAACGAATTATCCCTGACCATGTGGCAGAAGATCGTACCTATGAAAAACTGAACCGAGACTTGGGTATTAAGCCAGAGGATCATGCAGATCGTGAGCGTCAAGAGGCAGAACTCGTAGCAATTAAGACAACGATAAATAACCGTTGATAGAAAGAATATACGACGGTACTAACTAATGTCTGTAGGGTATAACTAGATGGTCTTTTCAAATAACTTACTGATGGGTGCTGCTGCTGCGCAAGGCAGTAGCTACCCTATTGACCAATCCATCCGCTTCAATTCAGCAGAGGATGCGTATATGCACCGCACCCCCAGTTCTGCGGGTAACTTGCAGATTTGGACTTACTCTGTCTGGTTCAAAAGATCCATTTTGTCCTCTGTTCAGACGCTATTCAACTCTGGTGCTAGTGAGGATTTAGCCATTAATGCCGCTAATCAACTCATCTTTAACATGGGAACGTGTAACTATATCTCTACTCAGCTATTCCGTGATACCTCTGCTTGGTATCACCTGATCGTTGCTGTAGATACAACCAACGCAACAGCCGCATCCAGAGTTAGGTTCTACCTTAACGGCGTAGAGATTACTTCATTTGGTACAGAGACTAATCCAGCAGAGGACGAAAACCTAACCGTTAACTCAGCAGTCCGTCATACGATTGGTGCTAACGAAGGTAACACTGAGGAATGGGACGGATACATTGCTGATGCACACTTGGTAGATGGTGCAGCCCGAGCAGCTACTTCATTTGGCAAGTTTGATACTAACGGTGTTTGGGTTCCTAGAAATTATTCTGGAAGTTACGGCACAAACGGCTTCCAAATACAAGGGGCCACTGCATCGGCACTTGGTGACGATACCAGTGGCAACGGGAACGACTACACAACTTCCGGTCACATAACCGCAGACCAGATGCTTGATAGCCCTGTCGATGATGTTGATAATGGTGTGGGGAATTACCCAACCTTTTCCCCTCTATATCGTGGCGCGGATGCTGATACTGCTCCTGTCTTGTCTAATGGTAATTTAACGATGACCCTTGCCGGGGCAGTTTCCGGCACCAGAGGCTCAACGATGCCTATCCCCACGACAGGCAAATGGTATTTTGAAATCACTATTAATGCAGCGGGATCAGACCATAGAAAGTTTGGCATTATAACAACAGACAGTGATTGTTTATTTGACACCACTGAAAATCCACCGGGATATGAGGCGGGTGATTTTGCTCTTAATATGCCGAATGGCAATAAGAATAATAATAATGGAACGGCATCTTACGGATCGGCGGCAACTGGTGGTATTGTTCGGATGGCTGTCGATATGGATAATGGCAAAATCTGGTGGGGAGATGGTGATGCTTGGTATGCCTCTGGCAATCCAGCCACAGGCGCAAATGCGGCATTCACGAGCTTGGCGGCTGTCGAATATTATGTTGTTGTCTCTCTTAATAGGGACGCAATTATAACGGTAAACTTCGGTCAGCTGTCTGGTGATTTTGAATACACACCGCCAACAGGCTTTAAAGCCCTCTGCACAGCCAACCTCCCGGCCCCTGCAATCGTTGATCCGTCTGCTCACTTCCAGACCACACTATACACAGGCAACGGAACAGCTATTGGTTCAGGTGGTTTGGCGGTTAATCAATCTGGTAACTCCACGTTCCAGCCTGACTTTGTATGGATCAAGAACCGTGATGCTGATGATAGTCATATGCTGTTTGATGCTCCCAGAACTGCAACTAAGTATCTGGAAAGTGACAGTACAGACGCAGAAGCAACTGATACGGAAAGCCTAACATCCTTTGATGCAGATGGCTTTACGGTTGGGTCTAACGTAGCGGTCAACACTAACACTGAGGATTATGCCGCATGGCAGTGGTTAATGGGTGGCGGGGCTGGCTCCTCAAATACAGAGGGAAGTATTAACACCACTGCAACATCTGTGAACACCACAACTGGGATGAGCGTCTCCACATACACAGGCACAGGCTCTAATGCCACAATAGGCCACGGACTAGACCAAACACCTGAAATGGTGATGTGTAAATTACGGAGTGGTGTTAACCAGTGGCCCGTCTATCACGTTGGCCTCACTAATCAAGGGACTGGTTATTTGGACTTACAATCGGATGACCTAGAAAGAACCGAAGCTACCATGTGGAACAGTGCTATACCAACGACTACCTTAATAAAGCTAGGTAGTCATGCGTCGAATAACACGAGTTCAGGAACTCATGTTGCCTACGCTTTCCACTCCGTCGCAGGTTTCTCCAAGTTCGGCAGCTTTGAAGGTAACGGTTTTGATGATGGCATGTTTGTCCCTTTAGGTTTCAGACCAGCTTTCATCATGACTAAATCAGTAGATAGCACATCAAGTTGGCAGATGTATGATAACCAGCGTGAAGGCTACAACGTGGATAATGATGCTCTTGTTGCAGAACACACAACAGTCGAAGCTACAGCTGATAACATTGACCTTCTTAGCAACGGTTTCAAGATGCGGATCGCCACCGATCCTAATGTGGCTGAAACATACATCTATGCAGCCTTCGCAGAACACCCCTTCGGTGGCAGTGGTGTATCACAGGCGAGGGCTAGGTAAGGGTGATGTGGTATCAGGTTGAAGACAATCGAATAATATCTAATATGAACAACCCTAGAGATTTGACTATTGGGAATGTCCAACATCCTAGAGGCATCTTCAAGAGTTGGTCTTCAGACGAACTTAAAGCTATTGGTATTTATGGGGGTGTTAAAATTGGTAGCAATAAGAATACTAAGCTATATAAGAATACAGAATCAGTATCTTACAACCAATCTACTGATACAGTGGAGATTACTATTACCAGCACTGAGAAAGATGTGGCAGGTATTAAGGAACAGATGATTAGCCAGAATAAAGCTGTTGTTGGCTCTATGTTAACCACACATGACTGGCAGGTAATACGGGAGTTGGAAGGTAAACCAATGAGTGGGCCTGTAAAGACTTATCGTGACGCTATCAGGTCTAATGGTGATACTGTTGAAGCCGCTATTAGTGCTGCCACTACCGTTGCTGAATTAGAAGCATTGTCTAAACCATCACAGACTAGTATTACTGAAGATGTAATCACCTCTATTGTTGATGAAGTCGGTGATCCTATCTTAGATATTAATGGTGATCCAACCACAACTACTGAATCAGTAACTACTGTGACTGATCATCTTGCTGTACTACATAACTGGCCTGAATTAGGAGAATAATATGTCAACTACCTATACATCTAACATTCGATTAAATAAGCAAGGTGATGGAGAAAACCCAAACAGTTGGGGTACTCTTATTAATACTGACCGTGACTTAGTTGATGAAGCTATCTCCGGTTATGTGACTATCACCCTATCTAGTATTGATGTGACACTGACTAATAACAACGGGACTTCTGATGAAGCTCGTCATGCCTTCATTGAGATTGCAGGTGCAGTCACTAACTCCGTCAACCTTATTGTACCAGCTGCTACTAAAGGCTATGTAATCCATAATGCAGCTACAGTATCTGCTGGAACCAGTATCACAGTAAAGACTGCTGCCGGAACTGGTATTAACATCCCTGTATCTAGTACCCAGATGGTTGTCTGCGATAGTGTATCAGTAGTTGGCCTGAACATAGCTGGTATTGATTCAGGTACTACCTTTGTTAAGGCAAATACTGACTCCACTATTACTGGAGCTAAGACGTTCACATCTGCCGCTACCTTCACCGGACCTGTCGTGTCTCCTATTGTGACACTGACTGATGCAGCCTCAGTAGCTATGGACTTGTTAACTGGTAATCACTTCCAACTGACATTAGGTGGTAACCGTACATTATCCTACCCAACTGGTGGGTCTGTCGGTCAAGTTGGTCACATCTATCTCCTTCAAGATGGGACTGGAACTAGAATACTAAGCTACAACAATAGTTGGAAGTTCCCATCCGGTACTGTCCCAACTTTAACTACTTCTATAAACTCAGTAGATATGTTATGCTTTGCATATCGTAATACATCTGTCGTAGATGCGGTGATTATTAACGATCTAAAGAGGTAAGTAGTTTATGTCATCTACTGATACACAATTAATGAAGCTCAATATGGCTCCCGGCTTTAGTCAGGAGACTACCCGTTATGCTGAAGAGGGTAACTGGTTTGAGGGTGATCATGTCAGGTTCCGTGCTGGTAAGCCGGAAAACATCAGAGGCTATACTAAGAAAGACACAACAGCCTTCTTAGGTACGGCCCGTGACTTACTTGTCTGGACTAATAATGATGGTGAGAAGAAGATTACCTTCGCTACGGAGAAGAAGTGGTATGTTTATGACAGTGATACCTTCTACGACATCACCCCAGTAGTATCAACACAAGCATTAGTCAGTTCCTTCTCAACATCTGTCGGTTCAACACTAGTCAATGTAAGCATAGCCACCCATAAGAAAACTGTAGGTGACTTTGTCTTATTCACCAGTGCTACAGAGATTGGTAGTTCAATAACACTAGCTGGTGGTTATGAAGTTAAGACTGTGGTTGACACCCATAACTTCGTAGTTAGTGCTGCTGTTACTGCTACTGCTACCCAAGTATCAGCAGGTGCGGCTACCATTCATTACTTGCTCGGTACTGGTACAACAGAAGGTATTCATGGACTTGGTTTTGGTTCTGGTACATTCTTAGCAGGTACATCCACTACAAATTCTAGGGCATGGAACTCCCCTGTTAGTACTAGTGATGTCACCTTCTCTATGACCCAGTGGACACTAGATAGCTGGGGTACTGATGTGTTAGGTTGCAGCAGAGGTGGTCGTATCTATCTCTTTGATGAAGATGTATCTGTAACACCTGCTCGTGCCACACTAGTTACTGCATCCCCTACTGTCAGTGATTCCATTATTGTATCTCCTAACGACAGACACTTGATTGCTCTTGGTACTACTGGCGTTGCCGCTGACTACTCTGCACTGAGAGTTAGATGGGCTGATCAGGAGAACTACAATGATTGGACTCCTTCAGTCTCCAGTACAGCTGGTGAAGTTGATCTGGTAGGTGGAACAGAGATTAAAGGTGCAGTCAGAACCCGTAACCAGATCAATGTCTTCACTGATGAAGCCCTGTTTGGTATGCGTTACATTGGACCACCTTCTATCTTCGGCTTCCAACAATTGGGAAGTAACTGTGGCTTAATAGGTGTCCATGCTGCTGTAGATTATGATGGTGTTGTGATGTGGATGGGAGACAATAACTTCTACCGCTTCGACGGTTCAGTTAAGAACATGTCTTGTCCTATCAGACGCTACGTCTTTGACAGACTAAACAAAGATCATAAAGAAAAAGTCTATGCTGGTATTAACTCAGAGTTTAAAGAAGTTGTCTGGCTATTCCCGTCTACTGATGGAACTGAGTGTGACAGCTATGTCATGTATAACCCTGAAGAGAATACATGGGTCTTCGGAACCTCTAAGTGGACTACCTATCATGACAGTGGTATATTTAGCAACACCATCACTACTGGCTCAGACAGTTACCTATTCGACAATGAACCTGTAGGTGTTCAGGACTTTGATGGGGCAGTTAATACCAGCTACATTGAGTCGGCTGAGTTTGACTTTGCAGAAGGTAAGGACATCATGTTCGTTGATAAGATCATACCTGACTTCACTATCAGTGATGGTACTCTATCCTTCACACTTACTACACGTATGTATCCCAACGGGCCAGAGACTATTAAAGGTCCATACCTTATTAATGCCACTACTGAAAAGACTGATTTTAGAGCTAGAGGTCGTCAAGCTAAAGTACGTGTCTCTGTAGCCAGCACAGATACTAGTTGGCGTTGGGGTGATCCCAGAATTAGTGGGATGCCGGATGGTATGCGATGAGTAGAGCTAGATATCCAGAGTTGCCTCAGTTCTATAAACTGGGTGATGAGCAGCTACAACAGTTGTACAATATGATACAGGTGTACTCAACACAGTTGGGTAATGAACTGGACACTCGTGATTTGATTGCAGATGAACAACCATCCATCAGAGTACAGGTTGTTACAACTGTGACCACGTTAGGTAACCCAGTCGTTGGAGACATAGCTTACGCTATCAACTCTAATTCATATAAAGGTTATAAGTCTGGTGGGTGGGCAGCACTATGAGTAGTAAAGCATATAGAGACTTTGTTATGGAAAGTTCATTCATACATAACGTCAATACCGGAGTTGTCTTAGACAACAGCATTGGTGCTAAGAGACAGGCACAAGGCATGGCATACAACACAGGTCAGCTGCACAACGATAGACCTAACCCTTACGCGGAGAGTACTAAGATGCAGTCTAACTACCTGAGACCTAATCATGGTATGGGAGGTCAAGATGGCTGATGCACCTCTAGGTGGACTGGCAAGACTCATGGCTATGAAGGGCCGTAAAGGTGATAATATGCTTGCCCACATCAATCCAATGGAAGCTAAGTTGCTGCGGATGTATGGGGGGTCTGGCACTATTAATCCATCTACTGGTCTGCCAGAGTTCTCTATGGCTGGTGATAAAGATTATACAGTACAGGGTGGTTACAAGAACTATGCCGATGATACTGGCGAAGTTAAAACAATTGAAGTACCGGAGAACTGGAAGTCTGGTCCGGCCCAACCTACTACTCACCCTGCTTTCATTACAGAGAAAGAGCAGTCCCTCCTGAAGAAGGCTAACCTCCATAAGAAGGAAGACCCTTCAGAGATTGGTAAGGGTAAAGGCCCGGGTGGACTAGCTTCTTTTGATGGGGCTGGTTCTGGGGAAGGATTTAGTGAGGGTGAAGCACCAGCGGCGGCGGCAGCGGCGGCGGCGGGTACTTCTACTGCCTCCCAACAACCGGCAACGTCTAATACCACATCAACTGCACCGGGCGCAGCAGCAGAAGCCGCATCCGAAGCAGCACAGGCTTCCGAAACAGGATTCTCTTCTTTCGGTGATGCGCCCGGTATGGGACCGGGGGTTACACCATCAGTTCAATCAACCCCAGATTTTTTGGCGCAGATAGACAAAGCTTTGCAAAGTGTAAGAGGAAAAGGAAAAGGAAGAGGCTTGCCAGACATAGGGTTGATCGAACATGTAGAACCCCACCCAGTACAAAAACCCGCATCTGAAGGTATATTTGCTGCCTCTGATGGTTCTCATGGCGGGGGTATGAATACTGATGGGTCTCTAGCAGAAGGCTTTGGCGAAGGTTTTGAAGGAGAAGATTTTGGTCTGGCTACCGGATCATCTTATGATTCTACTGATGATGCCTCTATCACAGCATACTCACAAACTGGTCTTGAATCTTTTTTCTCTTCTGTTTTTGGTAGATTCTCAACGCCATTAGGTGAAAGTAATCCTAGAGGTCAGACAAGTTTTACCGCCAACCCTATAGGAATAGTCAGCGGTTTAGTGTCCTTCTTAGCAGCACCTGCTGTAGTTGCTGCTTTAGGCCTCAAAGGACTTATGGCAAATACAGTTGTTGGTAAGGGAATATCAACAGCTATAGGATCAGCACTATCTGATGATGCTTCTGAAGATGTAGATATAGGACTAATACCCGGCACAGATGAGACCGATACTCCCGGTGTGGCAGCTGGGTTTTTTAACAGTCTTGATGATGCTAAAAATACAGTAGCTAATCTCGGTGAACAGATTGGTAAGGAAACAGGACTTGCTGCTTTCATGGATCAGAGTAAAGCTGCTATGTCTAATCCTACCCCCTCTACATCTTATGATAACGATGATGATAATGGGGACGGGATTGACTACAAACCTACCCCTACTGTTATGCCTCAAGTAGCCGGGTTTGAGTTTGCACCCTACACTCCTAAACCAATAACGTCACGGTTTAATGGGCTGACACAAGAACAGATACTCGCCGCTAATGTAGGTAGTGATTCCACATCTCAGTATGTTCAAGATGATGACTCCACATCCGACTTGTATATAGGTGATGGTGGCGATAGATATATAGGTGGTGATGGTGGTTCTTATATAGGTAGTGGTGGTGACTCCTATATAGGTAGTGGTGGCGATAGATATATAGGTGGTGATGGTGGTAGGTATATAGGTAGTGGTGGTGACTCCTATATAGGTAGTGGTGGTAGCCCCTACATTGGTTTCAGTGATTCCTCAAGATACATCAATCCTATACGTGCTGAAGTTGGTGGTGGTTTAGAAAAACTCTATGAACAACAGGGTGGTGATTATGGAGAGTTTTCCGGCGTGGTTAAAGGTGGTGTTGGTGATGGCATGTCTGACGATGTTGCTTTCAGGGTGCAGGGTGGTGGTCCGGTTGGACCCGATATGGCACTTCTAAGTAATGATGAGTATGTGGTAGATGCTAACACCATGTCGCTACTCGGTAACGGATCACCAGATGCTGGTGCTAACATACTAGACAAATGGAGAGAAGGTGTACGTGAGGAAGCTACTGGTTCTATTAAACAAGCAAAGCAGCTAGACCCTAATAAACAGTTGTCTGGGCTGGCTTCTCTTGGTAAAATAGATGCATGATAGTTTCCTATGTACCTACTGATAGAGTAGAAGAGTTATTACCAGAAGTGCAGCCTCTAATACAGATGGCTTTAGATCACAACATAGGGGAGCGCATCTGGTCTGATGTTGAACCGTATCTCTTAAACGGTGTCTATCAGTTATTTGTATGTTATGACGAGCAGAAGATATGGGGTGCTGTAGTAACAGAGATTGTAAACTACCCTCAGTTTAAGACACTGCTACTACTTCTACTCGGTGGGGAAGACCCTGCAAGTACTGACGATCAGTTAGAAGAAGTATTAACTAAGTTTGCAAAGCATGAAGGTTGTTCCAACATGCAGATATCAGGACGAAAAGGCTGGCTAAGACGGTTAGCTAAGTATGGTTATAAAGAATCGTATATAACATTAATAAAGGAATTAGATCATGGCTAGTGGATCACAACCAAGCCCATCGGTACAGACAAGTTCATCTTCGGCTAAGTTTCCAGACGAATTGAAGCCGTATATCACAGACATTTTGACACGGGCAAAGAAACGTGCTGAAGATAAGGATGCGGCTGGTTATCAGCAGTATGAAGGGGCGCGTATTGCTCAGTTTGATCCTGCAACCATACAAGCTCAAGAGGGTATCTCTGGTATGGTTGGTGGTAGTCAGCCTTACTATGATGAGGCTCAACGTCTGGCTAGCCAGTCTACTGGACAGTTTGATCAAGCTGCTGCTCAGAAGTATATGTCTCCCTACATGCAGTCTGTTGTTGAGATTGAGAAGCGTGAAGGTGAACGTGACTATAACCAGATGCAACAGGCTGGGGCGGCACAAGATGTAGCTAGTGGTGGCTTTGGTGGTTCCCGTACTGGCCTGAGAGAGGCATTACAAAATAAGAGCTTTCTGGAACAACAGGGAGACATTCAGACTAAGGGTCTTCAGTCTGCTTTCCAGACAGCTGGTCAACAGTTTGAATCACAGAAGGCTCGTGAAGCTGCTGGTGCTAATGCCTATGCCCAGTTAGGTCAACAAGTACCTGCTTCTCAGATGAAGGAGTTCCAGAATCTGGCTAGTGTTGGTGCGCAGAAAGAAGCACAGGCACAGCAAGCACTTGATCTGGGCTATAGCGACTTCTTTGGGGAACAGTCTCATCCAGACCGTGTTCTACAGGAGTATCAATCAATCATCAGAGGCTTCCCACTTGATCCTTCTATGTCTAGTGAAAGCTTCTCCACCAAAGCTGCACCATCACTTGGCTCTGAAGTAGCTGGTGGTGCGTTGACTGCTGCATCATTATATAACGCTTTCAGTAACAACGATGGTGGTAAGGTAGATAGTGGATTGGCTGGTATTATAAGTCGTCAATTAGGTGGTCAAACTAATAATAATCTTACTAAGCTAAAGAAGAAGCTGAGAGATAAAGGTATGTCAGAAGAAGAGGCAGAGATTACTGTTCAGAAGATGAGTGAAGAAGCTCCTTCTACTGCTGCTGCTCCTTCTGCGGTTCCACCCAATGGCATTGCTGGTACCCCCCCGATGAAGACTGCTAGAGAGATAGCAACTGGGCAGATGAACCAGCCTATGGGTATGTACGAAAAAGAGTTGATGAATGCTGCTGTAGATCGTAGGGCTGGTAGAGCCGACTTAGAAAAGCAAGCTCTAACTGATGCTAACCAAGATAAATGGTTACGTATGGCTGGTATCGGTGCAAAACTTGCTGGCAGTACTAGTGGTAGCTTCTTACAGGATGTGTCTGGTGTTGGTCAGGAAGCTGCTGCTGCGTGGGCTGCTGGTAAGAAAGGTGAGCGAGATGTAGCCACAGACTATTCTGATAAGGATAGGGAAGACTTGTCTGAGTTGGCAGGTATAGAGCGTCAGGCTGCTCAAGACAAACTTGCTGCTGCTAAGTTGTTGCTAGATTGGGAGACTGACAGACTATCAGCCCTCTCATGGGATGCTACCCCCATCAGTCCGGCTGTAGCTGCTTCTGTAGTAGAGAAGGTTGTGGATCAAAATGCTTTGAGTAAGCCAGAAACTGCGCAGAAACTTATTGGTCTTGAGAAGAAAGCTAAAGACAATGCTATGATTATGTCTCGTAATAACAACGATTATAATAATAACTTCCAAACAGAGTTTGCTAAGTTATTGATTGAAGCTGGATTAGCTGGCGATGCTTCTGACTCTGGACTAGTACCAACAGTACCTCCTAAAAATACGGGATTACCTGCTAACCCTGCTGCAATTCCTTGAAGGCCAAAGACAACACTCACAATAATAGGATAAATACATGACCTCTTATAAGTCCGATGCTTTTCAGGAAGCTAGACAGACTTGGGAAGCAACCCAAGATGTCGGAGAATGGGACAAGGTATTAGCTAAGAAGGGTATCTCTCGTGAAGAGTATGCCGCTGCTGATGCAGAGCAGGCTGCTGCTGCTGACGCAGGAGACACTGATCTTACTACTGGCTTTGCTGGTAGTCGTATAGCCGGACGTGCGGTAGGTGATGCTGTATCCGGTATCATTAAAGTAGGTGATGCTTTCCTGCCTGAAGCCCTGACTGACACTATATCATCAGCGTCTGAAGCTATAGGAGAGTATGTTCCTGAAGATATGAAGGAGGGCATGTCTCAAATCTTTGACCCTTATCATGGTGCTGGTTCTCTCGATATAGATGATACGATAGAGGAAAAGTCTGAAGAAGGTGAGGTAACAACAGCGGCTGGTGTTGAGAAGACTATTGGTGAGGTTGGTAGTTGGTTTATACCGGGTACTGCTGTGTTTAAAGTAGCTAAAGGTGGGCTGGCTTTGTCTAAGATTGCATCCCCTGCTACCAGAAAGTTCCTCATTGCTGCTGAACGTAAAGCAGGACGTAAGGCACGTAAGGTTATTAAAGGAAGTAAGTTTGGTGCGTCATTAGGTATTGGTATGACAGCCACCACTGATATTGATGATCCTGATTTTGATACAATGCTTCTTCCTTTAAGTGAAGATGCTACAGCTGCTGAGAAGTATCTGAAGTTAGGTGCTGAAGAGGTGCTGATAAACACAGCTTTATTAGGTGCTGGTAAGGCTGTTAAAGTTGCTGCTAAGACAGATAAAGGTAAGGCAGTAACTACCGCTGTCCAGAAGTCTAAGTTAGGTAAGCTAGGCAGACTAGCTGGTGAGTATCTCGGAAGTAGGAGAGGTGTATCTGATGATATGCTTGCAGCAGTTATCAAGAGAGATAATGCAGCGAAGAAGTCGATGCTTGAGGCTGATGGCCTCTCCGCTGATCTCCGTAAAGCTGCTAAGAAGGACAAGATGGCTACTGAGACTCGTCTTAATGCTGCCCTACAGGGTGATAAGAAGGCGATGAGTGAGTTGGGTGCAGAGACACGCACCATCATGGGAGAGATGAGAGGTAACATCTCTAAGCTATCTGGCTTTGTCAGGGACAACGTAGCTAAAGGTTCTCTGAAGGCTACGATTGGTAAGAACATGAACACTTACCTCAACACCAGTTATGATGTCTTCGACAACGCAGACTTCCGTAAGAGTATGGTCAAGCGTATCAAGAAGAGAAGCAAGCAAGACAGTGTAGTACAACAAGCTGCCAGCTACTTGAAGCAACAGGGTGTGCCAGAAGAAGACCTTGAGCAGTATATGCTTAAGATGATTAGGGTTGATGGTGATGGTGCTGATACCCTTATCAACCTGTCTAAAGGTGCAGCTGGTACGTCTAAGGTTGGTATGCAGAAGGGTAAAGTCCCCTCACAACTGAAGGGTCTCTACGGAGAGATCACTGACCCGTCCCATTCATACGCTAAGACAATGGAGAAGCTGTCGCAAGTTAAAGCTGAGTATGACTTCATGGACGATATTGCTGGTGATCTGGTAGATAGAGGGATCATGAGGGCTGGTAAGTATGTAGGTAAGGGTGCTAACCGTAAGAAGATGGGACCAGAAGGAATGGTAGAGCTTGATGAAGCACTACAGCCCCGACTAGATCGCATCTTTGGTAGAGAGACAGGTAAGTCAGCCAACATCCGTAACCCTTTAGAAGGTCTGTACGTACAACCGGAGTACGCTAAGATGATCCGTGAAGGTCTGGATGTACCTATGACAAAGAACCCTGTCTTCAAGGCTATGATGCATGCCAAGTCTCTATCACAGAAAGCTAAGACAGTATGGAACCCAGCTACACATGTAGTTAACTTCTTAGGACAGGCTACTATTCTGTCTGCTAATGGTATGTTCCCCTTTGCTGGTAAGTCATTCAATAAAGCTATGAACGCATCTGCTCGTAAGCTGACCAACAGGTCTAACAAAGAGTTAGGTAAGTATCTCGGCAGGGCGCAGGAGTTAGGTGTTACAGACAGCGGTGTTCATGTAGCTACCATCCGTAAAAACATGCAGCAGCTGGGCAACAACGCTGATAAGTACATGAGTAAGAACGTCATCAGACGTACTGCTGGTAAGATTGATAAGGCTGCAATGGACCTCTATCAAGAGGAGGATAACGTCTTCAAGCTGATGCACTGGGAGAAGACCAAGACATATCTCACTAAAGCTTTCCCTAATAGGTCTGTTGATGAGATTGAAGAGATGGCAGCGGCTCGTACTCGTGACCTGATGCCTAACTACTCGCTAGTTAACAAAGGTCTTCAGCATCTGAGAGCCACACCACTAGGTAACTTTGCTGCTTTCCCTGCTGAGATGATCCGTACTAGTAAGAACTTAGCTAAGTACACATGGAAGGATGCCCGTAGTGGTAATCCGGAGTTAGTTAAGAGTGCTGCTAAACGACTAGCTGGTATGACTGCTGTATCTATGATGCCAGCAGTAGCATCAGAGTATTCTAAACAGTCTCACGGCATCACACAAGAGCAGGAAGATGCTATCAATGTGACTATGCCTAACTGGCAAGCCTTCTCTAATAAGTTCTACACTAGTGGTGTTGACACAGATAAGAATGGACATAAAGGTATTGACTACATGAGTATGTCCAGCCTTGATCCTTATGATTATCTGAAGTCATTCACCCGTGAGCTACACACGATGGCTAACTCAATAGACATGGATGAAGATGGGTTATATCTGAAGAACCCGCCTGACTTCAATCGTGCTGCTATTGGTGTGTTGGAGAATCAACTAGCTCCCTTCTTCGGTCCCTCTATTGTGACTGAAGCAGCTATTAAGATGGCTGGTGGGAGAGAGTTTAGTGAAGCTATAGCCACTGAAGGACAAGCTGTGGACACGATAGGTCAGATGTTAATGGTAGTTGCTGATCCCTTCTTACCGGGATTCGTAAATCAGCTGAAGCGGCGTCACCAGTACAATAAGTCTCTGGATAGAGGTAGAGAGACTGGTATGAAGGATAAAGGCTACGCCACTATCAACGAAGGTGATATCGGGTTGGCTGCACTAGCAGGGTTTGGTAATAAGAGACACGACTTGACTGCTGGTCTTAACTATCTAACCAGTCCTCACTTCTCTAAAGTAGGCAAGTCTAGTCAGGCTCTTCGTAAGAAGATGTCTGATCCTAACATGCCAGACAATAAGAACACATGGCAAGACATCATCACTTCTTACTATGATGGGCAAATATCTAAGAGGGCTGGTATGCAGAACATCAAAGCAGTAGCTGATAGCTATCGTAAGCTGGGTTTCTCAGACGATGATTTGATAAAGTCATTTACTATGGGAAAGGGTGCTGAGATGAATAATAAGAAGTGGAAAGCGTTCCTCAATGCTGAAGATAACTACTTCATCCCTGATGCTATTGGGAAAGACATACAAGAACTTGCAACACGAAATGAAGTACCGTTCCCACTAAAGGACTTGCAAGACCTGCAAGACCAGTTCTACGGTATAAAGATTATGGAGGACGACTAATGTTATCACTACTCGGTTCACTACTGGGCTTCGGCACATCATTCCTACCTAAAGTCATGGACTACTTCCAAGACAAGCAGGATAAGGCTCACGAAATTAAGTTGATGGTTGAGCAGTCTAAGATTCAACTACAGATTGGTAAGATGCAGCTACAGCAAATGACTGTAGAGGGTGACGTTAAAGAGATTGAAGCCACTCACAAAGAACAGGCCAGCACTATCCTTAAAGGTAGTCGGTGGCTGGCTAACTTGTCTGGTTCTATTCGACCAGTACTGACCTATGCGTTTACTGTTGAATACTTAGTAGTAACGTGGTCAATTGCGTATCTGATGATTGGTGAAAGTGGTGTAACTATTGAAACCTTACAGGAGATATTAGATGATGAGTTCATGGGCCTATATTCAGCAATGGTATCGTTCTGGTTTGGTAATCGCACATTCGGTGGTAGGAAGAGTTGAAGATAAATCCATCTGGTATAGACATCATAGCCACCTTTGAAGGGTGGTCTAGTGAAGTATATCTTGACCCTATTGGGATACCCACTATTGGGTATGGTAGTACATGGGATGCTGGCGGCGATAGGGTCACTGAAGCCCACCCACCAATATCCCGAAAGCAAGGGGAAGACTTGCTTTTACAGGAGATTGAACACGTTGAAGGTGCAATTGGATACCTTACGGCAGTCCCTCTAACCTCTAACCAATTCTCAGCACTATGCTCACTAGTCTATAATATAGGCAGTGGTAACTACCAATCGTCCACACTACGGATGAAACTTAATAGGGGAGACTACTCTGGTGCTGGTGATGAGTTCTGGAAGTGGAGGAGAGCAGGAGGAAGAATACTTAAGGGACTCGTAAGAAGGAGAGCAGTAGAAGCTGATCTATTTAGAACTCACATTTCTTAACAAGTTCCATAACCTTCTCCTTACCTAATACTTCCATAGACCTAACTACATTAGCCTCTAATGTCAGCCCATCTTTAGGTCCATCATCTACATTACCCCGCACTCTGCTGAGTAGTTCCAGAGCCTTCAGTCCTACTTGACCCTGCCCCTGTGCTTTAGCAGCAGTGTACTGATGTTCAATCTCAGTGATGACATCAAGGTCAGTAGTCATCTCCGTAGACAACTCCTCAATACGAGCCTTCACATCCTCATACTGTAACAGTCGATGAGCTTGGTTGTTGGCATGCTTCTCAGCATACCCTGCCCTTCTTGCTGCATCAGCACCATTCTTAGTTAGTGTATAAGCTTGACAGAACAGTTCCCTCTGATCACTCAACGCCATCTAAAGCTCCTTTCAGTATATCTGTAACATATGTGTCCAGTAGTTTAGCATCAAAGATAAGGCTGGAGACAGGACGGCTGTCATGTACTAGATCAATAATATCATTATCCCATTCGATGATAGCAGTGATAGACTTAATCTTATCAAGGTCTCGATGTAGTCTGGTAATTACAGAACCAACCGTAGCTTCATGACGACCTAGCTCTACTACGTTCTCATCACCATCCTCATATGCACCACGTAAGTTACCTAACTTATCGTTATCATTTGATTCCATCCCACTTCACCTCCTTTGCTTTCGGACTATTACGATAACAAGTCCCAATCAGTGTATCCTCACCGTGAAAGGTGATGTTCATATCAAGGTCTTTACGTTCAAACAACTTCTCACAGTCTTGTGCCATAGCTAGTAGTTCACCTGTAGTCCAGTAGATGTCACCATCTGTCTCAACTTGAAAGTACTTAGGATCACCATCTTCTGTGGTATCAAACTCTACCTTTTTTTTATCAATATCCATGTATGAACAGTCAAAACCAAACAGGTGAAAGTATCTGAAGCCCAGTATGTGAAACATACCAATAGCCCTCATAGCTGCGGCAGTACCACCTGTAACTAAGGTAGCCCCTTCAGGGATAGGCACATCCTCATGTATTTCTATTTTACTCTGTTCCTGCATGTTGCGGATAGAGTCAGTGTAGGCATGCCACCCGTATACATCAGCTTTATAGTACTGGAGGTACTTAGTCACTGAGGGATCAGTCATAGATGCAACTAAGAACTTAGTGGTCTTATTAATATTCTTAAACAAGTCCTTACGTACTATTCCGTGCGTGGAGACACCATCTATAGGTCTCGGATCAAGGATTACGCAGTAGTCAGGTGTAATTCCCTGCTCCATCAGGGTAGGGTAAGAATGTTTGACACACACGGTGACTGCATCAGGGTTCATCTTTAACTCTGCCTTAAGCAGATCGAAGTCTATGCTTGCTCCACCACTGATAATGAAGGCTGGCTTCTTATGGATGGAGCGTCTATGTACCCAATCATAGTTGTCGATGAGCTTCATGTTCTCCTGTACGTTGTTCTGAATATACTCAGAAGGAACACAGTCTTTAGGGTTAACTATAATAGGAACTCTACGTAGCTCAATAGGTACCTCATCCATACCTTCTGTTAGTATTACAGCAAGATGAGTATGACCACCACCAATAACCCTATCTTGAGAAGGGAGTACAATCCTCTTACGATTATCTTCTTTGGTAATGCCTTCGATAACCTTGTTCGTTCCCAGATGTTCTTCAGCTTGTTTACCTCCATCCGTATCTTCAGAGAAGTAATCATCCATAACAACAACATCGACATCTTTAAGGAAGTCATAATCTGACTGACATGTTTCAATTGAGTGTCCTCCATCTATGTAAGCTAGGTCAATATTAGTAGCATCAAAGTCTTTAAGTGTTTCCTTAGTGTCACCTTTATACAACTCCCATTCAAACATCTTACCATCATCAGCCATCCTCTCAGCGAAGTCATTGAGTCGTTTGTCTACAGCAGCTAGAGTGTTATGTGCTTTACTGTTTAGCTCTAAGCTATCACTCTCTTCTGTAGCTTCTTCAAACAAGTCGAAGCCGTAGTAGAAGACACTGTCGTGTTTCTTAAAGGAAGACAGTGCCATCTCTATAGCACGACCACCATTCCATGTACCAACTTCAACAATGTTCTTAGCACCATAGTGGTGGACCAGATCAGACAACTGCCTGTATCGTTTAGGCCCAGTCACATCAGGCGCGACTTGAGTGTCCGATAGCTTCTTAGGTTTAGTGTTGCCCTTATAGTGATGGAAGAAGTTGTGTAGTTCTGATGTGTTGAATGCATTTAAGTCTTTGCAATCAGGGGACAGGTTACATACAGCCATACCATGCGCACGATAGATGTTGATTAGTCGGGTGATGATGAAGCCATCATGCCACTCACGGTAGGTCATGACTTCACCACCCTGATACGCACCACGTAAGTCACCTAACATCTGTAGAGGTGGTTCCATGTTGAGGTTAAACATCATAAATGATGTCTCACTATAGTCGGTAGCAGTACGCCCTAAGTGAACAAACTCGGACTCTAGCTCCACCATTGAGAGGATGTCCTGCTCACACACAGGTGCGGTGGTGATAGTATCAGCATCAAGCCAGACCAACCACCCTGCTTCAGCAGAATCATCAGCCATCTCAAAGGCTTGCTCTGTCATGGCGAAGACTTTATGACACCACTTAATAGCATCCATACGCCAGTTATAGGGCTGGTCATTATAGTTACCATCATACTTACTAAAGTTCTCCTTGTAGTCCAGCATGTCCTGAACTTCATTCAGATTACGGTAGCTAATCCTATCGCTGTCGGGTATAGTAAACTCGAAGATATTGTGGTCATGATACCACACCGTTAGGTGCATGTCTTCGGCCCAGTGTTCTACTACTGAAGCAAGCATCTTTTCTCCATATGATTCCATACCACCTTTGTGTATTGATGTGACTACCTCAAGCATATTTCTCTCTCATTTCTTTATTAAGTTGAACCCATTCATTAGCGTAAACTACATCAGCAGCACCCCTACCTGTCCAGTCGGAGAACATAGGACCGCCTGTTGTGAAGTGTACATTCTTAGCATCTATAGTGGCAGAGGACCAACTATCAAGCCAGTTCCATTCCTCATGTATCTCACCTATCTCATTATCTTCTAACCAACCGAAGTTATGTAACCATCTACCATCCTTCTCATTCACATCAGCAACAGTCAGCTTACTATTAGCTGGGTGATCACAGTTAAAGAGCATGACAGAAGACCAGTTCTTCCTGTTGTAATTCTCCTGCACTTGATTGTCCATCTTTCTACTAGAAGTAGGGCTGTAGTCATGCTTAATAACCATCAGGGCTTTACTATCATTACTGTACTCCTCAAACAATTCATTAAGGTCTGCACGTAGATACATGTCACAATCCATGTACAATGCCCAACCCTTCTTATGTATGTGTGGTGTCAGGAAACGGCTGAAGGAAAACTGAGTAGAGAAGGGACGACCATCTATGATATCATACCGCTGACCATCCTTATTAACATACTTACGAGAGTAGAGTCCCTCTTTTTCCAGTTTTGATCTAATCAGAGGTACGATGTTGATACCGCAACCCTGCTTAGTATGCTTATCAATAGAGTGTACCATTACTTCATAAGCTTCTTGTTCTATAGGATCGTAGCCTATATAGACGGTGTTCATCATTTGTTAATGTCCTTTGTGGCTTGTTGCCATATGTCTCTTCTCCTATTGGTAAGAGTGAGGAGGTTAGTGGGGAAAGGAGAAACCCACTAACCTCCTCTATCACACTCATCTCAACCATATGTATTATACGACTAGTGTGACATTTATGTCAAGCCTTTTTATCCACACTCCTTATTGCCAGTTGCGGGATCAATAAAGCATGCGGCTCCTTCAGGCTCATCTTGTGGTACAGCATTTAAAATACCATACCTCTTACCTGCCATACGGAAGGTGGTGCATCCTTTAGCCTTACCCTTCCATGCCTTAACGTAGATGTCCTTGAACTCTATGAACGTAACATCATTACCCACGTTGATAGTCTTAGATACAGATGAGTCAATGTATGGTGTTACTGCAAGCAGCATGTTCAGATGCTCATCTGTGGTCAGTTCATCACTTGTCTTACAGGTAAGGCCGTAGTTGTTATAAGCATAATCCTTAAGACGTACTGTCTGTGGACCTGATGTTGAGATATAGGTACGGTCAACCTCTAATGCAAAGACAGGCTCAATACCACTAGATATATTATCAGCACAGAAGCTGATAGTTCCGGTAGGGGCGATACTAGTAAGGTGACTATTTCGTATCCCATGTTTCCGAATCCCTTCCTTGATATGTTCAGGTAGACGTTTGATAAACCCACTCTCAAGATACTCTTCCTTACGGAAGGCAGGGAATGGTCCCTTCTCTTGAGCCAGTTCTATAGACGCTTCGTAACAGGTATATGTCAACGCCTTCATGATACGCTTAGTTACTTTAACTGCTTCAGCAGAGCCGTACTCAATACCTAACATAGTTAATGTGTTGGCTAGTCCGGTGATGCCAATACCCATACGGCGTTTAGCTTTAGCTTCCACTTCCTGTTCCGGTAGTGGGAAGTTAGTACGATCAACGATGTTGTCCATAGCACGAATAACAGGAGGGATGTCAGCCTTTAGTAACTCAATGTCAAACGCTGTACGAAGCCGATCAACATACTTAGTCAGATTAAACGAACCTAATAGGCAAGCACCATAAGGTGGTAGTGGTTGCTCACCACACGGGTTAGTAGCTTCGATAGTCTCCATGTAGTTCAAGTTGTTGTCAGCATTGATACGGTCAATGAACAACACACCCGGCTCTGCCCATTCCCAGTTAGCTCTCATGATCTCATCCCATAATGCTACAGCATTGATGGTGTCATAAGTGCGGTCCTCAAACTTCAACTCGAAGGGCTTGTCTTTGACAACACAGTCCATGAACTCATCGGTGATACCCACACTGATGTTAAAGTTAGTCAGTGATGTACCATCCTGCTTTGCTCTGATAAACTCTTCGATGTCGGGATGATCGACACGAAGCACACCCATCATCGCTCCCCGTCTATGCCCTGCTGATAGAATAGTCCGGCAGACAGCATCAAAGATGTCCATAAAAGAGAGAGGACCAGATGAAGCACTATCCAGACTAGCAATCCTATCGCCTCTAGGACGTATACGAGAGAAGTCGTACCCGATACCACCACCCCTACGCATAGTCTCCGCAGCTTCGGTAGCCATTCGCATGATGGACTCCATAGAGTCTTCGATAGTGCCAGATACAAAGCAGTTAAACGCAGTGACATCTCTTGGTGAACCCGCAGAAGACTGGACACGGCCTGCTGGCATAAACCGTTGAGGTAATAGGATGCGCTTAAATATACTACGATGTTCATCATCATCTGCCAGAGCAGCTGCAACACGAGACTGGCTTTCTTCAAACAGTTCATTAGGACCACGATACTTATCTCCATGTAGTTGGTAGCATGCCTCTACTTGAGGACCATATTGTTCAGTCATTATTTATAATCTCCTTTGTTTAATCAGTGTGTGTTAATAACGCATTAATCCGTTTACGGACATACTTAACTTCACCACTCTTCAATACTTTGAAGGCGAACTCTCTACAGTAGTTTGGTTCAACACCAGCAAGCTCACATACCGTACTAAAGTCTTCAGCGGTCACACCTACACTAGCGAAGAACCATGCGGTGGCTCTGTCTCTGTGTTGAACAGATTCCATCGGTTCCTTATCATGTGCAGGTTTAGTAGCATCAAGTAGGGCTTGTAGGATCACAGAAAGGAACAACGTCTGCTCCTTACTGGAATCCTCATCACCCATGAAGTCTACAAACAAGTTAATACTTGAGTCAATTCTCATGTCTTTTTCTTTCTAGGGACAGGGCTTGGATCATCAAACTGTTTGGGTACATATCTGATTGCACCAATTTGTTTGTTATAAAACTGTCTGGTTATACCATCATCCATATAGGCAGTCAACACATCCAGCTTATGCTGGTAGTTAGCTTCGCCGTAGACTAGCCAACCCCTTGTGTTGTATTGTTCCAGCACCTCAAAAGTGAAGGCTTTCTTACCAGCCCCCTTCATGTCTGTGCTTAACTCACCAGAAGAACCAGTATAGGATTGCCATTTGGTTGGGCCTAACTTCTTACCCTTACGCCATCGGTGATACTGACGCTTGCCAATATACATTCTACCGTTGTTCGTGTTGGTAATCTTATAGACAAACCCAAACGCATTGTCAGGGTTAAGCTCCTGCTTACTCGTCCAATTCCCATAATGGTGTATCTTCTTTATCATGTTCCTAATTCAACGGCTTAAGTTCACTGATAGCTAACGAGTAGCAGTCAGTCCGTGTTGTGTACCCATTAGATGGGTCTTCCTCCCCAGCCTTCCATAACTTAGCCTTCTCATAGAAGGACTTCTTAGGTATGTGACCCAGTACCCAACCGACACTCATGTCGTTACGGATACGAGTGAAGCCGTAGTGGTCACAGTCTTGCTTAGTGTTGAGACCAGCTACGGTACAGTCATAGTGGGGTAGTGGCTTGACAGAAGTCTTCTTAGACTTCACATCAACTGTCTCACCAGTATCAAGAATAAGATCATAATCAAAAGTATTAGTGTGGTCACCCTCCACTACACTGTTATAGATAAGTTCACCAAGAAACCCAATCATATTACCAGCACCCTTAGAGATGGAGTTACGTAGTGTCCCCATCTCTAGTGACATCTGGTGGGCTTTAGCCATCATGTCAGGTGTGATGTTAACTTCAATCATCAAACAATCTCCTGAACTCTAGGTTCTTTAGCTACGTTGGTGAAGTGTTTAGGTCCGTTGCTATAAGCAAAGGTTCTAAGTCCAACACCGTTGTTAGCGTCAGACCAGCACGTTACTTTATGATCACACCAGTGACAGTCCTGTGCCAAAGCACGGTTACCACTAGCACCTTCAGCCACATCATCGTAGCAACGGGATGGTAGTGCATCACTAGCAACAACCTGTTTAAGTTCTTCAACACGATCTACTGCGTTGATCATTTCCATCTGGTGGATGGGTGTCAGTGCTAACTGCCCCGTCACTTTGTTGAACGCCAGAAACGCTGCGTCCTCATTACCCTCTGCTCTAGCATAGCTGCTAATCTGTGGGATATAACCGAATGAATCGTTAGATGATAACGTACCATCAACGAACTTCTTAAAGCCGTAAGGTGAGGCAGTCTTAATGTCTACGACCTTACCATCAATCTTACAGTCCATGTGTCCAGCTACACCAGCTACATGTACTTCCTTCTGCTCATCAGTAAGCTGATGCCCACTGTTCTTAATCAATAGGATAAGCAGAGATTCCATGATGTCACCAAACAAGAACTTGATACGGGTTGGACCGTCAAGCTCCTCACGTTTAGAATCGGTACGTGTGTCGTACCATAGTTTACGGTTAGGCTTGCCTATCTGGGATAGACGTAGTCTAGTAGACGGCTCACGCACTTCAGTAACCTGTCTGATTACAGCTGACTTAACACCCTCACCAAACTCTTGTAGGTCTGCGTATGACAGTTCCTTATTAGAGAGGAACACATCGTATATGTCTTCGACTAATGTATCTAATGTCTTACTCATCGTGTACTCCTATAAAATAGGGGGTCAGCTTTGTCTGCCAACCCCCCTGTGTTATACACTACCTGCTTATACTATTAAGCGGAGAGAGGCAGTGAATCAAATGCGTCAGCGTCAGGTGCATCAATAGCTCCGAAGCTATCATCGTCTGCACCCTCATACTCAACAAGGTTAACAACCTGCACTGACTGAAGATCAGCACTGACACCCTTACCGAAAGAGTTATCATACTCAAAGGCTTTGAACTTCACGTTCACATCGCTGCCATTACCAATCAGCACCGGAGTCATTGGACGGTTCTGACGGTCAATGAGGGTAGGGGCTTGGTTAGCTTCACCGTTAGCACGGGTTACCTTACGCTTCAGTGAAACAAAGTCACCACGAGCATCACCCTTATTCTTAATATTCAAGCCAGTACCTTCAACAATAGCTTTGTTCTCAGCGTCCAGTGTTACGTCAATCTGCCATTGTGGATCGAAGGTGGTGTTAGGTGTTTTGATTGCGGCCCAGTGAGCGTTACCTGTAATAATAGTCATAGTTTATAAGTCCTTTATAGTTCGAGTTTTATAATACCACTAATTGTGGCTGATGTAAGTATGATACCATATCATCTCACAGTGTCAAGTTTATTATGCAAGTTTATTATTATTAATGTGTCTCTAAATAAGTTATAGCTCGTTTAAGTGTGGTTATATCATCGTTTAAAAATCCTAAACCTCTATTACATTTATTACATAATAGACCTCTCACAGCCCCCGTCGAATGGTTATGGTCTACTGCGAAGTAATCAGATTGTTTGTCATGTTTAGACCCACATATTGCACATTTACTGTCCTGTTGAGAAAGCATAATATCATATTTATGCGGCTCCATATCGTACTTATATTTCCAATTACGTTCACGCAACGCTTTTTTAACACGTTCTGGGTAGGCATTAGTATACCTATTCCTAGCGATAGTATCACAAGGTATGCACCTATAAGACTTACCGTCTTTAGATGCTTTTAAATTATAATACTCTGTTAGGGGTTTATTTGTCTTACAAACGGTACATGTTTTCATTAGTCACTCCTATTAATGTGTCTCAGCCCAATTGTTACCAACAGACCAGTCACAATCGAGGGGACACTTAACATTAAGTACCTCCTCTGCTTTCTTGATAGCGTCTTTAACGACTGCTCCCATTTTGGGAACATCATCTTTATGTACAATGAATTGGTATTCATCATGTATGGATGCTACTAACTGTACGTCCAACTGTTGTTGCTTATACAGCTTAGTAATCTCAACCAACCATTGCTTACAAACAATAGCACCCATCCCCTGTAACAGTTGGTTCAAGGCAGCATGAGGCATCCTAATCTTTAGGAGTCTCCCATCTAAGGCTTGTATATAGTTACGTTTAGCAGCATCAGCTACACGTTTCTTAAGTGCGGCTAGTGCAGGGGTTTCTGATAAGAAGGAGTCGATCAGTTTCTTCCCTGCTTTAGCATTGCCTCCAACGATACTTCCTATCTTAGCAGAGCCAGCCCCGTACAGGAAGGCATAGATGAATGTCTTAGCCTGATCCCTATTGGTGAGACCAGCAGCCTCCATGTTCTTAGTATGGATATCACCATCCAGTATCTCCTGCATGTATTCCTTATCACCCATGTAGTGCGCCAGACAACGTAGCTCCAGCCCACTAGCATCAGTACCAAACAATACGTAGTCCTTATCATCACCACTAGTAAAGCACTCCCTACATTCCTTACCGTAAGGTGTACTGTCATTAGCTTGTGGGACTTGAGCAATGTTAGGAGTTGAGTGTGTCATACGATTTGATACAGCACCAATGGTGATGACCCTACCCCTGACCTTACTGTCTAAGTCCATGTGTTCAAGCCAGCTATTAACTTGAGCCAGCCGCTTCTCCAACATAAGGTAGCGTTGAATAAGTTGGGCTTGTGGTATGTTTACACCTTCCAGTATGGACTCATCGACTTGAGCCTGTCCTGTTTCGGTGAACACTTTAGGCTTCCATCCGAAGTAGATGAGATACCTACCAATCTGAGGTCTTGATCCCAGATTAAACTCAGGCCAGTTAACTCTGGTGAATGGTCCAACAACATACTTCATATGATCACCCAGACATTTAATGTTGGTTAGTGACCATACCCCTGCCTTTGTTATCTTAGGTGTGACTAGTGCATTAGGTTTATGGGGTACTGGTAACGGTCTGAACTCTACCCTAACGTCACTCTCCAGTTTATCTTTAGCTTCCTCAAGTTTAGCAACAAGCATGTCAGCTTTGCGCTGGTCTAGAGGAAAGCCGTTGAGTTCCTGTTGGGCTACGATAGACTTGACCTGATGCTCCAGTACTATACTGGACTCAGACCAGTTCTTCATCTTCTCTACGAGATGTTTGTAGAGATGGGCAGTTAGCTTAACGTCTTGTTTACAATAGGTAACCATGTCCTCAGAGTAGTTGAGGTAATCAGTGAAGTCTATCTTAGCAGACTTGAACCTGATACCCCATGACTCTAAAGAGTGTGGTCCCGTCTTAGGCCCAACCCCTTCAGGCTTTGACCTATCCGGTTCGTGCATCTGAGACATGATGAGTGTGTCCCTAATCTTACTTAGAGGGATAGACACACCCACCAATTTGGCAATTACTGGTGCATCAAAACTAATGAAATTATGCCCAATCCAAAGATCAACATTATCAGCAAACGATCTAAATTTGTCATAACATTCTCCTTGTCTAAATGTATGCACCTCACCAGTATCTAAGTTCTGGCATACGATGCAGTGTATAATGGTAGGTGTGAGACTGTCGGTCTCTATGTCACACGCCACTCTCAAAGTGTTCTCTGGCATTATTAGCCATCCTTTCTACTTCATCTTCATATATACCTTCATATACTACATCTAACACTACCTGTACTTCATCAGGAGTTATGTTACGTGGTAAACTTTGTATAGCTTGGGACATATTGTCATATAATTTATCAAGTAGTATCATTGCGATTAGTTATCCTCCAACTTGCGCTCACTAATGAACGGTAGTCTGACAGATACATGTCACCTTCCAACGCTTGTAGGTTATCTAGTGCTGGCAGTACCAGATCACTGAGCCGTTGGATGTATTCATCAGCAGTGACTTCTTCGTTATAGTTCCAGCGGTACATTCTTTCTTTAGTTTTAGCCATAGTAATTCTCCTAATCTAGCGGTGCAAAATAGTCACCATCTTCATCACCAGCATCTGTCTCGTGCAGTCTGCCAGTATCTTTATCGTATGTCAAGTAGGTAGCGATACCACCCAATCCAGCATACCTGTTCTTCAACACCCTCATCGTAGTACGGTTACGTTCAGCAGGTTCTTCTGCTTGCTGGTTACGTTCCATAGCAATCACTGCATCACTCAACTGAGCGATAGCTTGAGAGCCTCTCAGATGTCCTATAGATACCTCCTTACCATCTTCTGCACCCTTATCGGAGGATGTTCTACGAAGGTGAGATACCAGTAGCAGACCACACTGTGTCTCCTCTACAAGAGACCGAAGCTTAGTCATAAGGATGTCAATGGACTTACGTTCATCGTTACCCTCTTGTCCCGATACAAGTATCGACAGGTGATCAATCATAATCCATCTGCAATCAAGGGCTTTTATCATGTAACGTACTCGGTTGAGTATCTCATCGTTGTCTAGTGAGCCGAAGTGATCGAAGGCAAAGAACTGACCTGAACCTAACACCTCTGCTTCCCAAACCTTTAGCTGTTCACGAGAGTAGGTCTCCCTAACCTCCCTGATGTTAAGCCTTGCATTAGCAGCAACACTCATCAGATGCCAACAGGTTTGCTTGACGTTCTCCTCTAGAGATAGGACACCGATGTTATCATCTGTTGTGTCCATGATGTGGTGCATCAACTCACGGATGACTGATGACTTACCAGTCCCTGTACCTGCTGTGAGGGTAACCAACTCACCAGTACGGATACCGTAGAGCATGGTATTAAGACCTTCCCACGGGTACAGTACTGTATGCTGATTGCCTTCGTCGTAGAGTGCATCACCAATGTCCCGCAAGTTAACGATACCTGCTGGTGTATAGGGTGCAGCCCTCCACCAACAGTCAACGAACTCACTACGCTTACCAGCCACAAGATATTCGTTAGGGTCTTTCAACGCCATCTTAATTATCTTGCACTTGTTAGGCTCAAACAATGCAGCAATAGCTGCCTCTGCTTTATGCCCAGCCTCATCATTATCCATACAGATAACAATAGTCTCAAAGCTGTTGAGGTACTCAAAGTTCTGCTTGCAATCTTTAGCAGCACCACTGCTACCATTCTTAATGGACACAACAGGATACTTCGAGCCAGTTAGTTCATACACTGACATAGCATCTACCTCACCTTCTGTGATGGTGATGTACTTACTACCTTTATTAAAGAGGTGTTGACCAAACATCGTAGCCGATCCGATGTTACCGGAAGACCACATGTGTTTATCTACACACCGTCTACTCTTGACCGCCACTTGGTAGCTGTCGTCAAAGTATGGGTAGTGATGTTGTTTAATAACACCACCCTCCATATCTACTGTGACACCGTACTTAACAGCAGTCTCTCTACTGATAGCACGATCAGTGATGGGTTCAAAGGTTCCTTTAGGGAGGCTACCGTTACTGATGATGTTAGTCACGTTGTTCTCCTTAGAGATAGTCTTGCCATCACCTTTAGTGAATTGGTGACAGACAAAGCAATACTTATGCCCATCATCATACTCCACGTTACCATCGCTTGACCCACAATCACACGGGCCTTTAGCAACCATCTTCGATTCAGTCTGATGTGACTTTAAATCATACATTTATTTTCGTCCTTCTATCTATTTCGATAAATAGTCTCGGTCCAACAGGTAACCCTGTTTTTAATAACTGGTAGGCAGGGAGACCTGAAGGTCTAGTGTTTATTTCTTCAACCGTAAAGCCGTGTTGTAGGACAGCACACTTGAAGCCTTCTAGCCAGAACTTAGCAGCCTTAAGAGTATCCACATAGGCTATCTCTTTCTTCTGATCACCACCTTGATACTGGCTAATGATGTAAGACATTTATACACTACTTTTCCATAGCTTATAAACTTTCTTCTGTAATCGAGCAGCTTTAATCTGCTCACCAACATACTTATGTTCATCTTCAGGCGAGTGTAGGTCAAGCGTCTTAGCAATTACATACTCCCTCACACCAGTAAGGTTGTAAAACTCATCGACCAGACCTTGTAAGGTCCACTCAGCTGTATTCATACGGTCATCAATCTGTTGCATTATCGTTTGCTCCTTAATTTTTTATTCCAATCAGCCAATCTTAATCGGCATGATGCATTTGCGTACTTACTAAATACATATACCCACTTCCTACCAACAACAGCGATCACCTTTCGGTAACCGCTGCCAATTCTTGGTGCATCGTCGTAGAAGTAAACAGTGTAATTAGTACCACTCCGATACTTTTTCGGGATGGGAAACATAACAATCTCCTCCAGTCTAAGTAGTACTAAGTGTTGTTACAAACTACAACACTAAGTACATACTAATTAAAATCCAAACACGCTCAGTCCTATGCTTACGGTAAGTATACCAGCAAGGTAAGCACAGAGGTGTGTCATACTACTAACAGACTCATCAGTATTACTCCGTAAGTCTGTTCCATATTATTCCTCCACATAAAAGATATGCTTACCAATTTTTTTAAGTCTCTTGGTAAATCTAACCCAGTATGGTTTAACATACTCAGCGTGATAGTGTGTTGCCCCTATTATACTAGATACTTCCATCCCGTCAAGTCCAAACTTTGCTATAAAATGAGCAGTACGTTTAGCTTTCTTATCATGCATTATCTCTGTCTTACCATCGCAGTAGTAACTGAACTGGCATTGTCGGACAACACCACACACAGTGTCAGGGAAACGCTTAGACCTAACCCTGTTAAGGACCACATTAGCTATAGCTAACTGACCTTCGACAGACTCACTACGTCCTTCAAAGTATATAGCTTCTATAAGACAGTAGAGTTCATCAGCATCTGCCTGATTACTCCATGCTATGAGGCCTACGAATACGACCAAGAATTTCCAACCACTCAATAGCCTGATCGAAGTTCTTAGCTTGCCTACATTTTCCGGTACTCTTATGACGGGCCGTGCAACCACCATTAGTCAAGTCCTCCTCTATAATATCTCTCTTGTTGTTTCGCCAGACATTACACTTGTTTAGCTGCTTTTTGAAGTGGAAAATATAATCTTCATTTATCTTCATTATTTTATCCTAATAATTTATGTTGAAGTCTATAGATTTAGTAGACTTTCCGAATTTATGGAAAGCCATTCATCTATTACTGCTCTAGGGTATGACTGCATATACGTAACACACTCCTTATTATATAAGATCATAATAATAGTGGTCCTGTCGGGTGCTAAGATTAGATAGACTTCTTCAGAGTTGTATTCACTAATAGGCGGGGTGTTATTGAAGCCACGAAGTATGTTTAATCTATACGTATCATCAAGTGGTTGTAGAGTGCCAACTTCCATGCCAAATCGTTTCTCCCAATACCCTATTGTCATAAGAGCAGAAAGACACACTGGTGAGCTTATCTCATCTTGATCTATTATAATAGTAGACTGAGTGACAGGTGGTTTGGTAGTTGGTGTGCAGCTAGTTATGAAAGCTACTAAGAGTGTTAGTAAAATAAGTTGTAACATTAGTTACCTCCTATGTCTGGTAGTTGTACTGGAAATATTTCCAGCTTTTCTGAATCAGTGATGTTAATAACAGGACCAATGTATCTACGTAACCGTACTGCTAAGTACTCACTATACACTATAGCTATGTCACGTAACTCTTTAGAGTTTATGTCAACAGCTACAATTCTATAAGCATTACTCATCTGCTTTCACCTTCTGTACTAATCGAGCTAGATACCATCCAGCCTTTTCTAAATCCTGTACGGGCTTATCTTTGTAAGCATAACGCCACAAATATTTAAGGACGTTGCCTTTAAGCATACCTTTAAACTCATCGACTGTCATACTTGCTTCGATAGCATCAATACATTCAATGCCGTGTTGATTGTAGTGGGTGGGGTTATGTACCAACTTATCTTCATCTATTACAGATGGGTTACCATGTGTTCCAAACCTATAAGGGCTAGTCATTTACTTTCTCTCCCGGCTCGCGCCACTACATCTCTAACGTAGTCACATAACCTATCACCAACCTTAACTAACTTGCCAAGATTAACAGTGTCCATATCTATAGCCTCCCATTCTTCAACAGGATTTAGATACTCATCGTACATCTCTGACTGTTTCATAACAGCCTCCATTCTATTTAAAAAAGTAAGTAGTTTTCTGACATACTCAGGTCCAGTACTCCTAGTACTTGTGGCTAGATGACTGTCCTACCTCAAAGCCGTCACTGAAAGCGAAGTCCAGATCAGTTTGTGTATAGTTGGTATTAACCACATCGTCAGACAAGGTATCTTCTTCCTTATCCTGATGCTCACCTACTACGAGGTACTCAGAACAGCGTCCCTTAGAGTTATTGTAGTCAACCGGAATGGAGACCACATCTTTAGGGTTAATCTTAACGATCATGGTGTGGCCCTTATGACCCCACATGCTGTTGAGATACTCTATAGAGCAGAAGTGTAGACCAGCAGAGCAGGTCTGGTTAGGATCGTCCATAACTTTGTTACGGGGCATACTACATACCTTACCAATGTGGTTATCAAAGGTAGTGGTATGTCGATCCATGTAGTCCTTACCTACATTCTTGTAAGCAAGGAAGCATCCATCCTCTGTAAGAGGTAGGTTGTTAGACTCCAGAAACCTATAGAGTTCCTGAACTGCACGACCAGATGGATTCTCCATCAAGTTCTTAAGGAAGTTAATCATCGGATCAATTTCAAACCCTTCCCTCATCATACGGATGATACGTTGGGTCAGTGCATTATCCATCACATCACCACCATGATAGAGGACACCATCCTCTACAGAGATTTGACCTTCAGTATAGTCGCTGATGCCTTTAGATACATCAAGCAGAGCAATCGCTGCCTGATAAGCACCAGATGCTAAAGCAGAGCTAATGCCACTGTAGTTGACATGACCCTCATCCACTGTGTGGACTTCGCCCCCAGTGAAGATTGTTGTTGCGTTAGCAGTAGTAATGTAAGCGTTATTCATTATCGCTATCCTTTTTGTCTATCATCTTAACATAATCTACAACAGTTTGTAGATCGTTGGGTAGTAAACGCCCATAACTATCAAATCCATTTAAGGATTGTAGCATAGGATACTTAGTATGTAAAGCCTGTTGTATTGTATCGGCTTCACCCTCGTCACCACTGTAATCTATCCGAGAACCGTGATGTTGTAGTCTGGTAGCATTATATATGAGTACCCATGTCTTAGCTATGTCGTTGCCTTCTGATTTATAATCAGCAAACACATCGTCCGGTGTATCTGAGAGGACGTTACGCATCCTACTATTAACATCGGACAGGGTTTCAAAAGTGTTGAGACTCTTAAGAGTCTTCTCGTTATCGTCCACATATTGGGTGGATGATTCACTCATCAGAGTGTATAAGTTCTGCCAGTTAGTATGACCATCCATATGATTTTTATATGAACCGGGACATCCATATACTATAGTGTCGTCGTCAATCAACCCAACCCTTACAGCGAATCGGATGTAGTTGCGGAGTTCATCACGTTGTAGCTGGGCAGTGTAAAATTCTTTATCACTATCCACCCAACCGGATTGGAACCTTCTAAGGTCTACGAACACACCACTTGTCTGTTCAATATCGACTTCGGCTTCAACCCACCAGTCCCTATCCTTATTATTATATAGATAGGCAGGGTCGGTAAACTTGAGGACACGAGCCAGCTTAGTAGTCTTATTAAAGCCTTTAGCTCTTGCTGCTTGTGGTGTATCAGCTATGTCCTCCATCTTAATCCACTTGGTAATACCGAGAGACTTGAGCAACTCAACCTGCTTACCTGTCTCATCATGTATCAGTACCACTGATGTCTTATCATCAGCCAGTTCTTCCTTCATATACTGTAAGACACGGGAAGGAACACGGGTTTGTTTGTCCGACTGATGGATGAACAGGTACTTAGTAGTAGGATCGATGCCCCACGGTAGCCAGACATTATGGTTAGACATACTCAATGTCTTGTATTTGAAGCGATAAGCAGGGATTAACCATGCTTTAGTAGAGTAATTCTTAGTCCACATCTGTTGGTCTACGTTGATACGTTCCGGTACTGGATTACCACGCCACAAGAAGCCATCTATCTTATCAGATAGCAGGAACTTACTAGCCTCAATAGCGTTAGCTCTCCGTGTTGTTGCATCGTATAGTGACGTTGCTCTACGCACTTCCTTACCAGCTACACTGACTAACTCATTACGAATAGTTTGGAACCTATCTCTGATAGCTGCAATAGTCTCATCATCATACGATAGTTCTTCACGGCTTGCTGCAATATCAAGCACCCCTAAAGGGAAGTGTAAGTCACCACTGATATGATTGAACTTCCAATCAAGACCATCAACCTTATCATCATCCCACCTATCTTCGATACGTAAGCTATTCATATCAATGGGGTATTGCATGTCACCCATCACTGCAAACAGTTCATCACGATAGTTACCAGACTCTTTCAAGCCCCAGTCTTTACCCTTTAGGGTGTACTCATACTGGTGAAACTCAAAGTTAGGGTAGCCTTTCACGATAGGCAGTGGATCGAACCTGCTATAGACATCACGAGCAGCCTTGACAAAGGCTTTGATATCATCAGGCTTAACAGGTATTTGAACAGTCAACCCATTACCTTCCACAGTTGATTGTTCACTCACCATAGTGAGGGATGGTATGCCCTTCTTCATCACTGCAATGTACTGTCTGAGCATCCCATCGTAGCGGGACTCAACAGTAAACTGTTGTGTGTAAGCATAGCCAGCCTTGCTGCCAATACCTAACGCACCAATCATAAAGTTATCATCGTCCTTATCGGACGCTCCGAATGTGGTAAGTAGGGTAGTGACTTGCTGGTGTGTCATACCAGTACCATAATCCTTCACGCTGAAGTATGGCTCCAGATCATTAGGTAGGTGTACCTCAAAGGGTACACCGTTGCTTGCATCTTTAGCATTAGCACCGTACTCTCTGACAACTGCAAGGGGTTTATCTTTATATGTCTTATCCGATAGGATCATAAACATCTTTGCTGAGTTCTTAATGGTGTACTCAACAGCCTCATTCACCACACCAACGGTGTTAACTTTATCTTCTACAATATGTAACTTCATTACATCAGTCCTTATTCTGATTTATGTTTCAACAACTCTTATGTAGTACTAAGTGTTATTACAGAAGATAACACTAAGTACATACTATATACCCCAACCAGACTGGTCGGTCATACCCTTCTTATATTGCTCAAAGTCTTCAAGAGGTGTACACTCCAGCTTGTACTCGAATGGTCCTATCCTTTTATATAGAGGACCATCAATACCTAAGTTATCCGCTTCATACGTCTTACTATACTCCATACATGCAGCCATAGTAGGAAACTTAGTATTATATGACAGTACCATAGTATCGTTAGAATTTAAGGCTATAATAGCCATCATCAATTTAAACATCACACTCTCCTTTCTATATAGAGTGTGACTATTATACCACACTGCTAAGTGTTATCCCATTGCCTCCATCGCCCTGTCTTTAGCACAGTCATGCTGCCAGTCACCTAAGTCAGCAAGGTATTCTTCTACCTCATCACTGATATGCCTCTCCACATAGGCTTCAGCCTCATGATCTTGCATACCATCTTCACGGGCCTCCTCTAAGAGGCGTTCCTCAATCATAATCCATACATCTTTATCCATATCATTACCTCTATAGAGCTAAAGGCTTGCCATGTTTACCACGACAAGCCTTCTTATTCTTAACAGCCTTCTTATTAGGCTCCACGTTGTGACCCTTACGCCTCAAGTGCGTGGCATAAGGACTCCTACCTTTAGGTTTATTCATCTGCCAGATGCTGTATTTATCTTCTGCCATGAAGTTTACTCCATAAATAACCGTCTAATTCTGACACCAAGTGAGCTATTATCAATAAGATTTTTCTAATCATTTGAGCCTCCAGAAAATGTAAGGTTCATCACAATCATCCTCGTCGCATATTTGTAACGGGATGGATAGCGCATTTTCATCGAGCTTTGACTTGCCAACCCACTCCCACACTAGACCTTGCTCTGTCTGCGTCTCAACAGTCTGAAGAAATTCTTGATTATCAATACCAAACAAACCAACTAAAACCATCAGAGCCATAATTAATTCCATTAGTCTTCCCCTATAAAAATATGTTAATGTTCGCTAAGTATAACATAAGATGGCTTGCCTAGCACTACTTTGCTTAAGCAACCACCCTTACATACCTCACAGTGTCCCTTCAATCCTTTAAATGTCTTAGGACATTGGAACATCTTACTACCTAAAGGTGTAACCTTCATGTTGTCGTCGCCGAAGAACATGATAGACCAGCCATCACGTTCAAGCATCTCCCATTCCTCTATAGAGGTATCAGGATCAGTACTTGCATTGACTACCACGTTAGTGAGAGGCCATAACTTCTGCCGAATAAGCAGGTTAAGGATAGGATCACGCCAGCCTCTTGTCGGCAACCAGAATGTTGTATCTGGATTCTCTTGGGACAGGTCAATAATCCGGTCAATGTCTGCTATAGTGGAGACATTCTCACCACGAGTACAACCCCTAACCCTTTGAGTTTGCTTACGTTTTCTAACTAACTGTTGCCGTAGTGCAACACCACTAACCTTAGACCATGCTATCTCATTACGGACATCCTTACCGTACATGTTATGATAAACTTTATATAGTTTATTGTTATAGCAATGGTTGGTACAGTAGACTGTACGGTGACGGCAACTCTCATAGTCCCTGTCCCATGCAAACATACCAATGTCTTCACAATATCTCAACTCTAGTTGACCACTCATCATTACTTCTC
>TARA_R110000765_G_scaffold158777_1_pt1 | contig 35173 bp, 56 predicted proteins | sample TARA_R110000765 | Tara Oceans TARA_R110000765 (sample SAMEA4398168) | marine metagenome | biome: Polar Biome; feature: [MES] marine water layer (ENVO:01000295) within the mesopelagic zone...; material: water (ENVO:00002006), including particulate matter (ENVO:01000060) such... | reverse complement strand
GTCGCCTGATTTTGGGGGCTTTTTTGCGTACAAATATTTATCAAAGTTTCTTGGTCTTTGACTTGACTCGTTAGATGAATTGTGATTTAATTTTATATATGGAAAGTATGCAAACGATAGAAAAGAGAGAAACAATGAAAATAATCAATTTTGATGATGTCGATTACAAGGTTATTAAAACCAATAGCACAGATTATGACAATCGATATTTTTTAGGTCAAAAAGTCGAAAATTCTAAGGCGTTAGAATTGTTTATGGGTACTGCAGATGGTGACTTTGTTCCTATGGGATGTGTTTGGGATATAGACGGTTTTGATACTGCTATGGATATGGCAGATGAAGAAATTTTTTGTGAGATGGAAAATATTAAAATGGAAACAGAAGCGAGAGACACAATGAATGAATTATCAGATACTCAAAAATTAATATCTATTCACCTTCAAGCCTCAGCACCTTGCTCTATGGTGTCGGTTATTAGGTATTGCGATAATCAAGATCCTAAGTTCTCAGAGGAGAACACGATTAGGGCGTTTGTTAATTTGTTAGATCGTGAGTTGGTTGGTGTTTGGGATGGTGCGGTAGATGCTTTTGAGTGGAAAGAAAGTTATTAATAGTTAGTTCCCCTGAATGGTTTAAGCCATCGACCAAATGCAAAGTTTGGGCAGGGACGATTGAAAATGAAATCAATCAGAAAAGAGAGAGATAATGAAACAAAGTAATTTAAGTAATTTAATAAAGGATGCTATCGAATACGAAGAGGCGTCTGCGTCTAGTAATAGATGGCGTGCATACCGTGAGTATTGTGTCAAAGGTAAGCATAACCCAGTAGGACACTATTACGCGGTTGAAGTGTGGCATCATAAAACCGCTATGTTCCGGGTATATCAGGATGGGCAGGTTGATCCGTTAGATGAGGGTCATGGTTCTACTTCTGACCGTTGTGGAGTGCGTAAGATAACCGCAGGCTATAACGGCGACGATAACTCCATAAGTTGGAAGGAGTTGTACGGTTATGAGACCAGCACCAAAACGGAATTAAAAAAGGCGGTGGCGGATTCTGCTAGCCCTCATTTTTTCAGTCATAGCAGTATGTTGTTTTTTAATTCTAAATTAGAGGCACCTATTTATAAACGTAATGGCGGTTATGTGTTCATAACTTCAGAACGTTATGAGGATGAAGACCGCAAATATACGGTGAGATCTTTTCCTAGTATAGATAACAGTATAAACACCGTAGGACAGTTTCAGGAGTGGTCTACGTTAGCCAGTGCGCAGGCAGTAGCGGAGAGAACGCCAGTAGCGGACGTTGAGAAGATCGGCAGGTACTGGAACTAATGAGCAACTATAAAATGGTTTTTCCAAAAGGTTATAGCCGGTTATTGTCGAAACAATATCATGCAGGTAAGCGTATGCACTTTAGAACGGCGCATCGTATAGAGCGCATAGAGGGGATTGAGCAAAAGGTTCTTAATGGTGAACCACTTAATGATCTTGAAGCGAAATATTACGATTGTGTTACGGGTGAGTGGTCGACGGATTGGTATGAAAACCGCATGTATTACCGGAGAGGTACAAAAGCACCTATGAGAAAAGAGAGGAAATTGTTATGAGAGAGAAATATAGCGCTTGGGGATTGTTAGGGTTTGATCCTTCACATGATCCATTCAAGGAATATTTAGTAGATCTTGCGAATCACGGCGATTTTATGTCGGAAGATCAATGTGGAAATGTTGACGATCTAGGATATTACGCCGTAAGACTAGGAAACAATGTAGTTTTTTGGGATTACATGGGATTCTCCTATCGTGAGAAACTAGAGGGTATTTATAGATGCTCTAGCCTTGATATGTGGTTTGCTGACAAGTTTAACGTAGATCTAGATGCTTATTATGAGGCGGTTTAATTATGCAAATAGTATTTACAAGTTGTTCTCGATATACTAAAGTTATATACAAATAGAGAAAGAGAGAGAAAATGCGACCAGAAGAATTACTAGTATTACACATGGCACTCATATTGCTAGGGCTTACTGCACTGGCATGTGTGTTCGATGTGTACAAAAAGACAAGAAAGAGAGGTAAATAATGTCACAGATACACGGATATTTAAACAGTATTCCAGATGATTACGGGCATAAATGGAGTCCCGATTCTCAACACGAGAGGGTTGAATGCTCTAGGTGTGGGGATAGTTACAATTCAAAAAAGTTCTGTACAAACAAACTGGTTGTTTCGGATCAATTAGATGATATGGACAGATCAATGTCCGCATACTACGGAGAGGATTGTTGATGGAGTTAAAATTTATTTGCACTGGTACACCCAAGGGTGACCAAATATATAATGAGATCTACGGCTACTATCGTTGCGGGATTTGCAACAAGAGAACAAGCCGTCATCCGTCCGTGTTGAACCAAGATGGCATAAAGATATGTCGCAAATGTGTTCAGAACAACTAGAAAAGAGAGAGAAAAATGGAAATTTACACATCAAACCATAAAGGCGGGGAATTGCCATTAATAAAAATTCCAAAGAGAGTTCCTCAAGATGCCATTGAAGACTTATCAACTAGCAGAACTGCTTTATGGCGAATATTAAAAGAAGATTACAATATAGAGCGGGAAGAAGATGATCTTTAAAGTCTTAGCCTTAATGGTAATAAATGGTTTGTTCTGGGTTGGTAATATAGATACTGTTGGATGGGGCGACAATCATGGGAATGGGATTCAGCAGCAGTACCAGCCCAGAACAATTAATTCTCGAATTACTGTCCCAATTATTACTGTGCCTACGTCTACGACTATGGCGTGGGACAAGAGCGACTACGCAATTTACATTAACGCTGAAGAGAGCACTGAATGTCCGCAAATATGTGAAGAGGATCCATTTATTTATGAGAGTAAACAACCGTCGTTGAAAGATTTGGTTGAAGAATATTTTGAACCTGAAGATGTTGATTTGATGCTACGCATCGCCTTTTGTGAATCGTCTGCTAAACCAGATGATAAATGGTCTGACTCGATTAACCCTAAGAGCGGGGCTACGGGCTGGTTTCAGCATTTACCTAAATGGTGGGAGGAACGTAGTTTTAAGGCTGGTTTCAGTGGCTGGTACGCTGCGGAGCCACGCGCAAATGTTGGTGTTGCTAGTTGGTTATTTTACAACCAAGTGCACCCTGAATACGGGGCGGCTTCCCATTGGTATCCGTCTAGGAAATGTTGGGAGAATTAAATGATAAAAGAACCAGAGGATGCTAACTGGTATGAAGTGTCTGTCTTTCATAAGCATCCAGAAAGTAAATTTAAGGCGGACAAAACTATATGTCATTCTAAGTTAAACGAATTGTTTGACGCACCAGAGGAGGTAAAAAAATGACGCTTAAACCAACAGGAGACACGTCAGTGACTTTGACTCTAGAGGAATGGAAAAGAATCAGAGAGAAAGACGCTGAACGTTTAAAGAAAGTTAAAAGAGCAGACCAGAAAACGTGGGGAGGAGAGTAGAAATGATGATACTTAAAAACGGTAGCCAACCTTTAATTTGGACGCAATCTTTAGGTAAAGAAGGAGAAAGAAACTATTTAGGTGTAGTTTTAGCCGAGTGGGATACCATACATCCATATGTAGTGTGGAAAATGGCTTCAGATGATGGTGACAAGTGGGAAACTTACAACGGTCACTACTGTAAAACGTTCGCTGAAGCGGAAGAAACATTTAAGCAAGAAACTATTGGAGATTACCGGTCACAAATGTCGTGGCTGTTTAAACGAGAAAGAAAGAGAGATAAAAATAATGTCACAAAGATTAGCAGAGTTTCCCAACACTAGAAGAGCGGAGTTGTATCCGTGGGCTCAATGGTTAGACGGTGAGCCTCACTTGTTGAGAGAGGGAGAGGATTTTAAAGTCAGTTACGATTCTTTTAGAGCGTCGGCGCATCAAGCAGCCAAACGCTACCAACTTAAAGTAAAAGTTAAAAAACTAACAGAGAAAGACGTTGTATATACGATTAGTCCCACCGGGAGTAAAATAGTTAATGTAATATCGGATGATAGTTTCTTATCTTTACAGGCAGTCAGTAAATAATTTTGGTGTTGGGCTGGAGTAGGTCACCCTCTCTTCCTGCTTCAGTCCGACACTCTACTCTTTTAGGGATCAATTTATGAAACAGTTGCCTTTATCTAAATCGAATGAAGATTATCTGAATTTGAGAACAGAAAAAACAGATGGATGCTGGAAATGGAAAGGCTCTTCAGACAACAACGGTTACAGCAGATGTTACCGGTATGGAGGGCAATCAACAGTATTTTGGGGAAAAGAAGATTTAAGAAGAGAGACTTACGCTCACCGGCTTGCTTACAAAGTGTGGGTAGGTGAGATACCTCAAAATTATGTTGTACACCACAAGTGTGAAAACCACCAGTGTGTCAACCCGTCACACATGGAGGCGATATCTAAAGACGAGCATGATTACATTCATATAAGAAGCCGAACTTATTACACGAACAAAATAAAAAAATTGAACAAAAAAATACACGAACTGGAAGAAACGATAAGGAGAAACAATTATGGGTGCGATGAAAGACATAGACATACAATTAAATGAACTTAACGAACAAATTGTAGAGTTGATGGATCGTGTAGAAACGCACGAAATAGTTTTACAAAGGTTCTTCGCTATTCATAAAGCGGTCTTGCAAGTGATGGGTGATTTGGCTCACGACGAAACAGTTCTTGCGGACAACAGATTAAAAATCTTTTCGGCTATGTTCAGCGAGTTGACTATAGAAGATGATGAAGATGATGAGGTTTCTGACGAAAATGTGATTCCCTTATTTGACGAGTGATTTGACAAAGTATTCGTAATGTGATACACTCGATATATCGCAGGTAGCGATAAAAAAATAGATAGGGAATAAATTGAGCGACCAAACACTCTCGCAACAGAGTATAAAAGTTGCAACCAAAGTAATAACACTTAATGCTGAATATTGCGAACTATTAGAGTTGGAACAGTATTCACTGCGGTCAGATTTGCCAACAGAAAACTGTCCAAATAAATGTGATTGTCCCCATCGGGATCATTTAAATATACCTGACATGTTAGAAGTATTAGAACTGGATGAAATAGAATTGGATAGTGAGATGCATCACAGATTTGCTAAAGAATTTTCTGCTAATCCAAGCGTGTCTTTCCTAAAACAAATTGAACATTCTTATGGTCACTTTGGTGGAGAACTTCTATACATGCGTGACGGATTACAAAGCGAACTAGATGATAACGATGAGTTAGATATTCTTACCAGTTTACAGATACTTGAATGGGAAAATACTGTAAAAGAATGCGAGTCTCTTCTGAACAAGTTAGGACTCGATTAGCCTGTACGCAACACATGGCATGGCATGGCATGAGGAAACCGTTGGTTTCATTATACATGACATGCCATGGCATCCGCGGATCCCAACTTACAGTCTGCTAACATAAACAAACATGACCACAGCGACCGACACAAAAGACAGAATTGTTCTCAGGCAATCATGGCTAGGTTCCCTAGCAATGTGCCCTGAGAGAGCCAGACAAGACATGCTAGGCATCTCTAAATCCACAGAGTCATCCAACACAGCGTTAGGCACAGCAGTGCACTACGGGATCGAACAGTGCCTACTGGAAAAAATGCAAACAGGTTCACCTCTCAGCAAAGCAGACACAGTTGCAGCATCGATGGAAGAATGGCGACGTAAAGAACCAGAGATAATGAGATGGAACCACAAACCACAAGAACCAGAATCAATAATTGTTTTAAACAGTGAAGCATGGTGGAACGAAGTGATGCCAGAGATTCAACCCATAGCAGTGGAGCAACACTTCGAATTACCTTTACTCGTTGACAACAAACCAGAAATTTGGTTACACGGAACTATCGATTGCGTACAAGAGTTCCCTCGACCTATAGTCGATTGGAAAAATCCGGGTCGTAAACCATCCGACGATTGGGAAAAGAAACGATGGTCAGTTCAAGCAGCAGCGTACACTTGGGCTGTTGCTGTCATGAACGACAGAACTTTATCTGATCCTCTAGATTTTGAATTCGTTTACCTCGTTAAAGGTAAGGTGCATCGCACCACAGTGAACGCAGGACCGGCGGAGTGGGCGAGTCTGGTCGCTTTGGCTCGCTCCGCTGGCACACTCATATCCGCAGACTTACCCGTCTGGCCGTTAAACATGACCGGGTGGCATTGTGCACCCAAATGGTGTGGAGCGTGGTCAACATGTCGTGGTAGGTTTTCGGGACCAGACCCTTGGAACCAATTATAGGAGGTAGACCCAATGGGAGAAAAAGACAACACATTTACAGTGTTTCGTAGACAAGTAGTACAAACAGGCAAATTTGAACCGGCTGAAGCGTCGTGTTCAGTAACAATCGCTCTCACAGGCGACGAAAATCAAGAGGCTGTAGCCAACTTAATTGCTGAGTGGGGTACAACTCTAGAGATAGCAAACTATGAAGCGTTGGGCATCGGTTACGAGATGCAAGAACAGGGTGTCCGGAGGTTACAAAAAAGCCTTCCCGAACACACTGCGAATGCACCCGTGGCTAGCGCCCCCGCCGGGAATAGTGCCCCAGCGTCTCCCGTTATCGGAGGAACTGGACTGGATTCTTTATGGAACGATTTGATGTCCAATAAAGACAACTGGTGGGACCCAAACTGGCAAAAAAAGTTGGATCCAAACGCAAACTTCAACAAAGCAGGCCCAGATTACAAACGTAAATCTGACGGCAAAGGCTTGTGGTTAAGTAAAAAAGACGGTACCTCTCTGGTACCAAACTGGTTTAACTGCCCGTTCACTCAGAAAACTTCTAGTGAATTGACAGAAATCAGCAACACAATAAGAAGTTAAACGGAGAACAACGTGGCTGATGTTCTAACACCAGATGAAGTGGCTCGCCGTCTTTCCGTTGCCACGAACGGAGAGGCGGTGGACACACCTGAATCAGAAACACCTAGACGCTGGTCTTTAACACGATCAGTTGTAGATAACCTAGTCGGGTTTATACAAAACCCCGCCGAAAGATGGTACCTAGGTATCAACGAAATAGATTTAGCGACCCGTGGCATAGGCAAAGGCGAAGTGTTGATGGTCGTAGGTAGATCACACACAGGCAAATCGCAAATGCTATTAAACAGTATTGTTTCAAACCTGATCAACCACCCGGAAGCACACATAGTTATCTTCTCGATGGATGAACCACGCGAACTAGTAGCAATGAAACTTTACTGTCTGCTCCGTGGACGGTCCTCAACTGACGTGGAAGAAGCGATCAAAGCAGGAGACGACGAAACAATCAACGACTTAGCGTTAGTTTCCGATAAAGAACTATCAAGAGTCGCCATAGTAGACGAATCATTCACGTTAGAAATAATGGCAGAAGTCATGGACGAAATAAGAGAATGGTGGGGATTGAACCCATCGTTCTGCATGATCGACTACCTAGAATTACTCCCCGGAGGTGACTCCGACGCCACAGGAGTAACAACCAAAGCGCAAGCAGTTAAACGTTGGGCTAAAACGCAACGAGTGCCAGTCGGGTTAGTGCACCAAGCAGGCAGAGGCTCCGGCGACAAAGGTAAACCCGCAGGATTGTACGCAGGCAGGTACGGAGGAGAACAAGAAGCGATCTTCGTCATAGAAGTTTACCGACAGAAAGACAGATACGACCTGTCAGTATGGGAAAAAGAATACCACGCTAACTCAATTAACTTAAACCTGTGCAAAAACAAACGCACAGCACGACAAATAGACCAAGTCTACTACCTAGACCCAGAGTTTGGGGCAGTGCACCCATACTGGGAGGAGTTGCAACCAAATGTTAATAAGTGATTTCAAAATAGAAAAAAAACCCATAGCGATGGGAGCAGGACATTGGATACAACGATGGTTCGTTGAAAAAGACGGGAGGATACTCACCCTTTCCGACAGTAAAGAAGAAGCAGAAACATACGTGGCAACCAAAGTAGATAACTGGACATCCAGAGATGAGTAACGGAGGGGGAGTCACCGATGAAACAATCGCAGGTTTCGTTAAACTTTTCCGAGGCGGACGTATAGCATTAGACCACAAAGAATTCAGACCTTGGTTAACACCAGACGGCGGATTCTACACAGCCAACGGCACAGAATTTGAAATAAAAGCAGCAGACCATTTAAAAACAGGGCCATCAATAGGAGTGTACCCACTCTTCTCAGAAGACGAACAACTCAAAGTTTACTGGGGATGCGTCGACTGGGACGAAGGTTTAAAAGAATCATACACCCACGCAACAAACGTGTATCAAGTACTAAAACAATTAGAAATACAATCTTGGGTTGAACGCTCCCGGTCTAAAGGATTCCACCTGTGGGTGTTCTTCACACAATCAATGTCCGCAAAAATAGTTAGAGAAGGTCTCATAGGTGCCTGCGAAATAGTTCAAGCACCCACCAAAGAAGTAAACCCGAAACAAGTGGAACTCTCTGAACGAGGGTGGGGAAACGGAGTGAGACTACCCTACGGGGAACTACGTCAAAGAGGAGGCTACAATGAGATGGATCGCCCTGAAGCAACCTTCTCTATAGTACCAGTAAAATCCTTCGTTGAAGAAGCAATAAAAGGAAGGATAACACCTGAATGCTGGGAGCCTGTCAGAGCCCTATACAAGCCTCCTAAGCCTTTCAAACCCACAACAACAAGTAACACCTCCAAAGGACCTCTCACAGGCATGTCAGAGGCCATAAGACGGAATGGACCTAGACCCACCGAAATGTTACCAAAAGGAGACCGATCAGCGACACTATTCTCACTCGCTTGCGCCATGGTCAGACAACGGTATCCACAACAAGATATCTTCGATGAACTAAAGTCTGCTGACAAGGAATGGGGAGGAAAATACGACAGCCGTTTAGACGGCGATACCCAACTTTGGAGAATTGTCAGTGGTGCAGAAAAAGTCGCTTGGAACAACGAAGAAATCTATCAGCGTAGTTATAGACAGAAGACCGAAAGTGAAAGCAAGACCGAGACACACTAAAAAAGGTCACGTCTTCACCCCGAAAACAACACTCGATGAAGAATCCTACGTAGCGCAAGCATGGCTCGAACAAGTAGGCACCACCCTTAAAGGACCGTTAGAAATAACAGTCATGTACACCCCCACCCACACAGTCCTTCACGTCCTACCATCCCCACACAACTCTAAAACATTAACAGGGGACCTAGACAACTACCTGAAATTAACCCTAGATGGATTAAACGGAATCGGATGGGAAGACGACAGACAAATAGTCAGAATCAACGCAGTGAAAGTAGACAAACTTGATATTGATTAAATTAGAAGCATGGGAATATGAATGGGCCACACACGTAGGATGCAGACGTTTCATAGAAAACTGGGAGAAACAAGACGCAGCCCACTACAAACGTGAACGAATGGAAGACGACAGAACCGCACAAGTAGCAGCCGCAATAGGAGAACTAGCAGTAGCCAGAGTAATCAACCAATACTGGGGAGGTCACGTATGGCCCGGTAACCGTCACGCAGAAAACCGTGGAAGAGCAGACGTAGGGAACAACATAGAAGTAAGAAGAGTTAGAACATCTAACAACGCTGCGGTACGCAAACGTCAACTAGGTAAAAACCTAGACTTGTTTGTGGTTCGACCAGTACCACCAGAATTTAGAGAAGTAGAAATGCTTGGTTGGATAAACCACGACGAAGCATGGGAACTAGGAGAACCAACAGGTTACGATGCGGACAACACCCGTGTCATATACCCAGACTATTTAAGGCCGGTAACAGAATATGGCGCGGAAGCACCGAGAGTTTCCGACTGATCCAACTGATGCGTGGCAAGAAGGAAAGATACAGTTCGGGGCAAGAGCACAAAACAAATTACATGCACATAGGTCAATGACATCACTAGAATCATTAATGCAACTAGCACCCGGTCAAGAAGAAACCATTCTTCCCATAGAGATCACGCTAGAACTTAAAGAAATTTTAGCAGACGTCATAGAAGAACTATCGCCTTTAGAAAGATGGATAGTAGAAAGACTATTCATAGAAGGAATGTCTTTACGCAAAGCAGGAGCAGTACTAGGCATACCTAAAACATCTTTAGCCCGCAGGCGTGACAAAATCAGATTATTTCTTAAAGAAAAATTAGAAGAAAATCCTGTAATACAAGACTTTATTGAAATAAACGGTTCTTTTAATCTGAATCAATAACGAGACACTGCCGGATCAAACCCATCAAAGAAGTAGCCCAAACAGCAAAAGCATATTGAGCCTCCTCGATACCTTCAACACCGGCGTGAAAAGCAGCCAACAAAGTTTCTGCTTCGGTCTCATCAAAAACAAGCAACAACCCTAACAAACCTTCGTTAGACCATTTAGCGTGTGTACCATCTAAAGTGTCAAAAATGTTTGATTCGTTTTGCAACTCAGCATAAATTTCTTTCTGCATAGACGTACCTTGTTTCTCTAAAAATAATTCCCATTTAGCATCAAGGTCCATCTGATCCATTTATTTTGCTACCTTATCCTTTACGAACGTTTTGAGTACAGATACTACTGCTGCTAATCCAGCAACACCAGCACCCTTAGCCGACGACAAGTCAGCCACTACAAAAACACCAAGAAACGCTTGACCAAAAGTCCACGCTGCCCTTTCGAGCATGTCCATTATGTTCTTCAATTCTTTTTCCTTTTGTTAGATTTCCTCGCATTGTCATAAGCAATAGCAGCAGCCTGATCACGGGGGTAACCCTCCGTTATCAACTTGCCAATATTCTTTGCGATAGTCGCCTGATCAGAACCTCTTCTAAGAGGCACAATCAGTACCTTGGTTTAGGTCTTTTTTTCCTCGCCACGACTAATCGTTCTCGTCAAACTTAGCACGCATACCGTTACCCATTCGTAACATAGCGTCACCAGTTAATGTACCAAGATCATCAGTAGGTCGAATATTGGTGTCCACCAAAATCTCACCAGTCTTAGGAACTCTCATAGTTGTACCATCTAATTCATACAGTGGCATCTCAACCTACTTTCCGAAAGGGCGCCCGCCATGAGCAGCATTCCCTAAATTAGTTTTCCGCAAAAACGAAGCGGCTTTCTTAGCCTTCTGACTCATATCCCACATGTTAAACGAAGAAGAAGAGTTGTAAGGCTGATCATTTTGTGAACCAAACGTTTCTTCAAACGTTCCGTATCCTTCACCTTTTGGCATAATCTTTATCCTTATTGTATAAACAGGGCACCGAACGTTTCACCGTTCACCACACCTGTAACTTTCAAAAAACCGTGTGTCTTCTGAAATTCTTTAACCGCAACCACAGTTTTCTTACCGTAAATCCCATCCACAGGACCCGGATTGTGGCCACGTTCAACTAATTTGCCTTGCACCAAACGCACAGGCAACCCTCTACTACGAGCAGGACGAGACAAAGGAGTCTTCTTAACCTGCTCATGCAAATCTTTAAAGAACTGAATAATAGCAGCCCAATCGACACTGCTAGGGTTATCAATCACACCCATACCATTCTCAACCCAGTCACCCAACACGTCACCCGGACACGTCGTGTAACCCTTACTGCTCTTTTTACGATGAGTGGAAACCCAAAGGCCTCTACCAAAATGTTTCTCAGCGGCATCAACAACAGTCTCTAACGCACGTAACGCATTGTCGGTAGGTTTATCAAAACCCCAACCAGTGAAACACACACTGATGGAACGACTGTTCCAACCTTTAGTACCAGCGCCCCTGTTAGCCCAACCACGCCCCTCAAAAATAGTTCCGCTTTCATCCACCAACCAGTTGTAGCCGATACCATCCCAGCCTTTACCCATATGGTGACGTTCAAACGCTTTAACAGCGTCAGAGTTCTTAGGTCCGTTCTCAACACCAGAATGATGCATAACAACACCCTGTACTCTCACAGGGTTCAACCTGTCGAACTTTCCTTTAGGAGGGTTCTTAGCACCCCATTCTTTTCTTGAAACATACTTCATACTCATAAGTCCTTTTTGTCCCGTTGCGTACAACCAGCCTAAACTATTGTGCGGTTCCAATCACGTCTTTTACGACGTTCTTCAGACTTTCTGATTTTTTCTCTAATCCTTGTAGAACGCTGCCTGCGAGGAGTATTAATTTTTATACTCAAACCAGCACCAGTAGACAAAGCAGTCTGCAACCAAGTTTCCTGAGTTTTAGAATCTTCAGGAATAACTCTTCTCAACCTAGAGATAAACGGTAACATGCCTTCAATAAGACCCAATTTTTTATCATTAATAATCCACTGTCCCTTTCTATTTCGTTTAGCCCAACCTAAAGCCTCAGCCGCTTGAGGTAACCCCGGAATGCTTCTTAAAGCAACAGGAAAATTAACAGGCTTATCTTGATAAGGGATACCAGCAAACACTTTCTTCTCAGCCCAATACTCAATAGGTGCTTTCACAAAAGGAGTAGCCGCAGAAGCAAGTTGTTCCAACACACGCTTACCACCCTCAGCAGTCGGGTCCATCCTAATCAAATCCTGCAAAGGTAAATCAGGAGTGAAATAAGTAACAGAGTCACCTATCTTAAAAGGCAATTTAAAACCATAAGGTTCCAACATGTAATCTGCCACATTTTTATCTTCAAAAGATTCCGATTCCATGTTGCGACGCAAAGCCATCATCTTATTAAACTTCGCTGGGTTCTCAGCGAGGAAAGAAATTTGCAACGGAAGGTTGTTTCTAGTCCAAGTGTAAAAAGGCACAAGCCTTTTAGCAATTTTACTTTCTGCACCAGACAATTTACCGTAATCAAAATGTAACCTAAAAATTTCATCAAGAGCATCGTCAAGATTGTTTCCTATACGCATCGAATGTAAACCAGTACCAAGACGCATAGCAGTTTCAGCAAAACTATTAGCATTACGCACCGCAGAAAACAAAAAGAAACCAGCATCTAAAGGATTAACTTTAATATTGGCACTTCTATAATTAGCAGTACCCTCCCCAACAGTCTTTTTTGTTCCCACCACATAATCAAACCAAGAACCTTTACCTAAATTAATGTCAACCGAAGAAGTAGCCTGACCACCACCATGAGCGTTTAATTGAATCAACTCTAAAGCATTCCTGTATTCAATATCGTTAGGATTCTTTTTTACTAAACTTCTCATACCGGCTTCTAAATTACCATCCCCTTCATTTTTTGCTTTATTGACAAGCCGTATAGTGCGGAAAGTTTCATCAAGAGGAATGTCCGCAAACCACATGTTAGCCATACCACCCATCAAGTTTCTCATCACAAAACCCGGAGTAGCAACCATCTGTGCTTTCATCCAATTATGAACCTTGTCGTACGCTTTCAACCAAGATTTAACTTCACCTACATCATTCATTTTTTGAGAAGCCAACATCGCTAAATGAAAATCAGCAGGATCAAAATTACTTCCACTTGTTAAACGCCAATTCCCCCACTGCTGATCGCCTCCACCTTTCCACAAATTCTGTATCTGTTCAGGAGTAACACTCTCAGTTAATGGATTAATTCCCCCACCTAAATCATTAAGATTACCCACCAGCCTTTCCACAAAAGGACCTCTCGCTTCAGACATAGTAGGACCAACCAAATCAGGACCACCAATTAACTGTTGCTCAACATAATTACGCTGCAAACTTATTTCAGTAATTACTTTTTGACGTTCCAAAATTTCGTACTGTAAAGTATTTTTCATAACGTCAGGAGTAGCAGAAATCTCACTGTTGATACGAGCCAAACTAGCGTTTAAAGTTTCACTAGCCTTTTCAAAAGAACTAACAATGTTTTCTGTAGCCAAAAAATTAGCCCGTGAAGTACCCACACCCTTAGCACGATTCAACTGGTCATAACGTTCAATCAAAGCACTCGCTTCAATTAACTCATCTTTAGTCCACGCTTCATTCATCCAAGAAGCGCGACTACCATTCAACTTACCCTCAAGATTTTTCCAAAAATCCGTAGTCCGAGGAGAAGGCAAAGGGTTCACAAACTCTGTAATTATTTCAACAGCATCAGTTCTAGGAGCACCCAAAAAAGGTCTTTCAACCTGACCAACAGGCTGCCCAGTGACAACACGATCTCTAAGCGTTTGCCCTAAAGGATTAGCCTGATCTATTGTCTGATTTGTTTTTTGCAACGTTTCATTAACAGCATTTCTTAACGTAGCAGGAGTCACTTTTCTACCCTCTACCAAAAGTTTAGGCGTAAACATTTTTGTTATTTTATTACCTACTCTGTTACCAAAAATTTCACCTGCTTCATCAGATAAACGAGTACCAACAGCAGCCAATCTTTCAGATATTTCTCTCGCAGATAAATCATAACCATCATTTAAAAAAGAAAAATGGAGGACATCTTCCGCCTCACCTATATCAATCATCGTTTTATTAAACTTATCAAGAATCCTGTTAGCGTCTTTCGACATGCCTTTAACGGGACCCGTTGTACTCAAACGATTTGTGCCTTCCTGCGCCAAATTAAGAGACTCACTCATTCTTTCAAAAGCAACAACTGTTTCATCCATCTCCATTCCCTGATCAATAAGATTCTTTAAATGAGGAAGAAGTTCATCATCTATGAAATTTTGAGAATCAATCATATTGCCTTGCAAACCTTTAAGATTTTTTACAATAGGTCCACTATTAGGCAATTCAGATAACGCATCTATCAAAGTAGACATTTTTTTAGTACCTGTTTTAATAACGTCATGTCGAGCAGTAATCTTAGTTAAATCAGCAAGGATAGGACCCATTTGTCTAATAGCATCAATAGCAAACGCTTCAGGGTTATCCAACCTGCTATCAGCATCAAAAGGAACAGCCCTATCTATCTCACCTGTTCTAGGTTTTTTACGTGGAAGGTCTTTTCTACTAACTTTTAAACCCATTATCAATTCAAGTTCGTCTTGTAATTGAAGCAACTCAGTTGCTTGATTTGTTCCCTCTCCTAAACTTTCCACCGCTTTTATAACTACTTGTTCTACTTCTTCTTTTACTTTTTTACCATCAGGACCTAAATTATCAAAAAACTTTTCAACATCCGCTTCAGCAATATCATCACCCAATGCTGCACTAATACGCTGCATCGCTTCCACAACTTCAAGATTAGCAATTTCTTTACTAGACAAATTTGTTAACTCATCTAAACTTTTTGCTGCAACGTCATCCATTTTTTCCAACACGTCAGCGTATTCTTTCAACGTGTCAGCATTAAAAATAATTCCTTGTTTAGCAAGATATGTTTCTAACCCTCTTAAACGCGCATCCTTACCCATACGTCTCAAATACATATCTTCTCTCACACCGTAACTCTGAGGAAATAAAGACTGCCCTTCATCTAACCAACCCGCTTGAATAAAAGCATCATCTAGTTGTTGAGAAACACTACGACCTTGAAGGTCCCAATAAGGATTTCCGTTCTGACCCTCTAAAAGTGCTTTTTGGCGCGCAATTCTTTCAGCATCAGATATCTGTACATTCTTCTGTGTGGAAATAAAATTACCTTCTGCATCAAACTCCTGAACAACACTACGTTTTGTAGCAGCATTAGGATCTTGAAAGATAGAACGTTTAATTTCTATTTTATTAACTTCCCCAGTAAATTTATTAGGAATCTTTAAAACAAAACCTCGTTCTAAAACCCACTCACCAGCCTCATTTTGAACTACAGCAGCAGGAAGTAACACCCGATTTTTTAAACTACCCGCAGTAAGACGATTTTTAACACCTTGAGGATTGTTTACTTGCGCTAACAACTCACCTGTATTGTTATCAAGAGCATTAAAAAGTATCTCTATATTACTTCCTTTAACTTTAGGTATATTTTTTAAAATTTTATAAGACTCACTTGGAAGCAACTGAGAAGTGTAACCCCCATATCTTTGCAAAGTCCCAGAAGCCTGCTTTACAAATGTACTCTCGAATCCTTGCCTAACTTCCTCAGCAGTATTTCCCCACAAATCAGGACCAATTAACCTCTCAATTTCTGGTACACCAACATAGTCATCGTGATGACCTAAAATAATTTTACTTATTTGTCCAAAAGATAATTCATTATCAAACTGTGCCAACACACTGTCCGCATAATTTGGACCCCCTAATCGATTCAATGCTTGAGCAGGATCTTCACCATTTTTAATAGCAGTTTTAATAATATCTGCCAACTCAGGAGACAAAGCAGTAGTTTTTGCTATCCTATTAGGAGTAATTTTTCGAGGCATAGCAGGATCTAATTTAAGTGCTTTTAAAAAACCTCTACGACCCGCAAATCCTTCATCCCGTAAAAAGTTGTCTTTACCACCCCCACGAACATAACCTTTTCTAAGTTCGTTACCTAAAATAACGTCATCAGGTTTAGAACTACGAAGCATATTATTTACTTGTTGTGTTTCAACATCAACAAAAACTCTACTTAACCGTTCACCCATTTTAGAAGAAGCAATTTTTTCCCAACCCTGATTAGGAGTCGACATTATCCCAGCAACAACCCCACCTTTACTACCAAGCCTGCTTAAACCCAATATGTTGCTTTCAACAGGCATTTTTGCAGCGCGAGCCAATATTTGTCGCGCCTCATTAGGAATAACAGAATCCATTTTACGATAAGTTTTTTTCCTACCCGCTTCTTTAACAAGTTTACCTATCGCTTCATCAGAAGTTTTATACCCCTGTGAACTAAGCATGTTATCTAAAGACCTTCTATAAAATTGTGGTACTTGTTTAGCACGTCTAGTAGCCAAACTTGAAGCATCTCTAGTTAACCGACCAAGAAGAGGACCCGTTCCCGGCGCTCTCATTCTTAAACCTGTTTCTATACCAAAATCTTTAACAAGTTCTTTACCAACATCACCGTGATCACGAATTAATTTATTTCTTGCTCTGGAAACACTGCCGCCTTTCCCACCAGCCGCAGTGATAGCATCATTTAAAGCCCGTATTTCTTTTTGTCCAGTAGCAGAATTCAACGCTTTAGCAAAGTCATCTGCTAAACCTTTACCACCTCTAGCGCGAGCGTACACCCCAAGACCACCAGCGTAAGTCAAAGGATCTAAAGCAACATCGCCAATAAAACCTAAAGCACGATTACCCCACTTGCCAAGATTAATGTTTTCATCACGAATAAAATCACCAAAACCATAATGATTTTGAATTTGATTTTTCCAATCACTAAAAGAGAAATTTTCACCTTGAAAAGCATCAGTTATTTCTTTAGCAGTAGAAGTAACTAAAGCACGCGGAAGATCAATAACACTTAATACTTTTCCAAAAAAGCCACCTATACCCCCGCCACCAGATTTTTGCACAGGTGCAGCAGTACTTCCACGTGAAAGAGCCTTTTTTAAAGCATCATTAGTTTTAGATGAGTACGTCGTGGGGGTAGGTATAGACGTGCCTTTAATTTTTATTGCTTTTAGTAGATCGTCAGGAGTAAGAGCCATCAGGTTTACCTACCGATTTAAGAAGAGCATCTAAAGACGGATTTGCCATTTATCAGCCATACTGCCCAGTATAAACAAAACCTTTGGCTTCTTGTTCAGCCTGCCATTCTGCGGTATTCAGTGCATTTTGTTTTTGTTTAACACGTCTCAACCATTCAGTATCATAAGTAGCGGCTTCATCTATGATGTCTTGTTCAGTCATACCTTCCCAAATGCCTTTGTTATAATCTAATAAATCTGCTCTTAATTTGTCACCTTTTCCGGTTAGTCTGCCATATTCAGTAATACGCGCTACTAAATCAGGAGGGAGTTTAATGTCTTTATATTTTTTCTTAGTGACAGGATCAATGCTTTCTAAAGCGGCAGTAGCCTTCTCTATACCAAGTTCACCTCTAGTAGGAGGAGGAGTTATTCCCAATTCGAGCATCTCCGATTCAGAATAGTTGTCTGAACCTTTACCATAATTATTTGCAGGAGTAGAAGAATCTGCTGTTTCAGTTGTAGTTGTGGTTGTTGTTTCTGCGGCAGCAGCGTTTCCTATAGTTTCTAACTGTTCTACTTCACCAGTGTTAAGATTAGGATTCATTAATTCAACAAGCAAATCACCTTTACCCATTTGGGCTAAAGCCATTTGTATATTTTCGTTAGTAAGCGCACTTTGACCGTACAAGTCCATAGTGTCTTTAATATCTTTTATTAATTGAGTAACGTCTTCTTGAGGGTAATCAGGGTTCATAGCCAAACTACTTATAGCATTAGCCAGATAACCTTTTGCCATACCTTGACCAGTTGTTTGAGCGTTGAGTACAGCCATGTCATATATTTGATCAAAGTCCAGTTGAGCCTGATCCAAAGCAAGTTGCTCTGTGGCTAACTCCATTTTTTGTCTGTCAAGTTCTCTGTTATCTATTGTTTGTTCTCTATATTGACCAGAATCTTGAGTCAATTTTTGTATAGCCACAGCAAGATCATCAGCAGAAAGATCACGACTCAACTGTGCTTTATCACTAGCGATGCCTTCTCTTGAAAGAATCTCAGCCGCAGATATATCCTCTCTAGAAGTAATATCAGCCGTAGACAACTCTCTACGCAACGCACGATCCAACTCTGCCTCAGCAGTAGCAGCCGCCGAAGCATCCCTACCAGCCTGCAAACTACCAACATCAACACCCGCATACTGACCGGCAGCAAACGTTGAAGGATCAACACCTAAGAACTCAGCCAACTGCAACCCTTGTAACGCAGTTTCATCAGCCAACTGTAATTGATCAATCGCATTAAACTGTGCGCCCGCACCCATATCACGTTCCTGAGACAACAAATCCTGAGCATAATTACCAAAAATACCGCCACCAAACTGTGGGCGACCAGCCTCATCTAAAATAGGATTACCCTGAGCGTCACGCATAACAGTGCCGCCCATCATTCCTAATGCGTCATCACTCATACGACCAATACGATTTATAGACTGTAAATAATCTTGATTCTCAGCACCAGCACCCTGCAAAATAGCGTTAGCCATAGCAAAATCTTCCGCCGCTAAACTCTGATCAACGTCCCCAAATAAAGAATTGCGTAATTGTTGAGCCTGAGCCTGCCTTAAAGACTGATCACTTTGATATCCAGAAAGAACATTTGCTTGTTCAGTTAAAAAATCGTTGTAAATTCGTTGACGTTCTGATTCCCAAACACCTTGAGCAGAAGCAACATCCAACAAACCTTCAGAAACCATAGTTGTAATAACATCCATACGGTCCTGTAAAGCGTTGTTAATAACACTTTTTTGAGTGTCAGTAAAACCTGTAGTTGGTGTAGGAACCCTACCGCCAACGCCGCCGCCCATGTCAATGCCCATATCAACGCCCATATCAACGCCCATGTCAACGCCCATGTCAACACCCATGTCAACGCCCATGTCAACGCCCATGTCAACACCCATGTCATCCATGCCGCCCATGCCGCCAGCAGGAGGCATTCCACCACCAGCCGCAACACCATCAAAAAAACCAGAATCTACAGCAGCATTAAAATAATCAATCTCATCCATAGTTAACCCAGAAAGCGTATTTAAATTTGCTGCAATCTTTTCAGGACTTTCTCCCGAATTTTGGATACTCTGAGCCGCCGTAACAATCGGTCTCATCCCTTCCATATTTCCCGGACCTACAGAAGCCGAAGGAGCATCTAACATTGCTTGAGCCTGACTACCTATTTGACCTAGATTTCCCCAGTTGTAACCAGCCAAATCTTCAAGAGTTGCCATTCTTTCACGTTGAGCCGTAGTAGCAGATGTAGGATTATACCTAGCAGGTGCTATTTGACCGGGAGGAACCTGAGCAAACATTTGAGGATTAGGAGGAGTGTACCTAGCAGGTGCTATTTGACCGGGAGGACCCTGAGTAAACATTTGAGGGTTGATACCTCTAGGTCCTCTACCAGCCTTATCACGTTTACGCGCATCCAACGCTTTCAAAAAATCATCCGCCGCTCTTTGATCAGCAATCTTTTTAGCAGCAGCACGCCCTTGTGCAGTACCACCAACAGAAGCAGCCCTAGGATCTAAAACCATTAGTTTAACGCCTCCCGAATCCTCGCAGCAGTCTCAGCCCGCTGACTATTAGCATTTAAAGAATCCTCATAACGAGAACCAAAATATCCCCCATAAGCACCCATACGTTCCATAGCAATGTTCATCAAAGCATCATCTAAAGCCGCAGACCGTTCAGACATTTGCCTGTTGTACGCAGCAGCAGATTCAGCCAAACCAAGATTCTTAACCCCAGAAGTTTCAAACCCACGTTGAGCATAATTAGTTAACAACTTAGGAACTTGCTTCTTGTAAGCCTTCCCCATGTCGTATCTGTCCGTCTCATAGTTCCTGTTAGCCCTTTTAGAAGAACGTGAAGCACCTGCAAGAGCCGTTGACAAACGCTGTTCAGGAGTGACCCCGTAAGGGTCTGACACGTTGTATTTACTGAAAGGACTAAAAGTCATACTTACCTACTTTGACGAATACCCGGATAACGTTTGCGTACAGCCGACCTGACCATCGCTTTTTGTTTAGGGGAACCATATTGAGAAACACGGGCTAAAGCGTTACGTGCATGAGACCGATCATTGATCGGATACTTGCGTTGTTTAGGTTCAGCAAAATCTCCACGTGGAAGGTTCCTTCTTTGAGACGCAGTTAATTTAGCCATCTTTACCACTTCACTTTGTTAGACCAATAAGCAGCAGACATGTTGCCTTTCTTAATGTTTGCACCATGCCTAGCCTTAAACGAACGAGAACGAGCAGTGTTACCTTTATCACCTGTCACACCCTTTTGACCAAAACGAATCAACTTTACTTGATCACCTTTTTTGGCTAAAACAGCATGAGATTTTTTACTATGATTAGGCGTTCTTTTAGGTTTGTTGTAACCCGAAAACTTTTCACCCGCACGTTCAACAGTCATTTAATTAAATACCTGACCCGCAATGACAAGAGTGGCAGTGTCCACAACAACATTTAGTACAACAGCACCGCTGCTGCCTCCGCCGTTCAATGCAACACCAGCACTCACATCCGAAATATCGCCTGTCTGTCCCTGCGTTAAACGCTGATTGATTCTCTGTACGCTCACAACAACCCCTATCCAAAGTAAGTAATTTGGATGTCAGAACTTGACGACCCAACTCGAATAAATTTGACATCATCGATATCATTTTCATACAAATCCATAACGCTATAAGGATTCAAATAATGGCCTACAGATGATGTGGGTGTTCCCCAACGCACTCTTATAGCCTCAGCACCATTAGTTAACATAGCCGCAACAGCCCCAGCAGGGCGTGTGCAAGCCACAGCAACAGCAGCCACTGTTAATTGTTGATCACCTATAGATTCACCGTACTGTGAAGCGTTGTATCTTATTCCTGCCATGTTTCTCCTAACCGCCTAACGCCGTCACGCGGGTTTCTAAATCATCCAACTTTTGTTGAATTTTAAATAATTCGTATTCGATTGAACGAGCGTTTTCTCCCAGCATTTTTTGTGTGGGTTTGTATATTACAGTCATTACGCTGCTGCAACAGATGGATCATTAGGCCAAACAACTTCAGACACCTTGGTAAAACCAGCAGGTAAGTCACGTAGTTCTTGACGGTATGTTGCCCATTCCTCAGCGGTGTGCGCACCTAGGGCTGCGTCACTTATCTGAGTCCAGTCGGATTGACTCAACTTTGTGTTGCGTTCCGCTCTGATCATACTGAAATCGAGATCCGCTGCTGCGGCTCTATCATTCAACTCTTGTATTTCTTCTGCCGTGAGTTCGATGTATTCACCGTTCACGACTTTATATCTTGGCTCTGCCATTATGCTGCTCCGTTTATTCCATATAGTGTAAAACTGCTGTATTGCACAAAATCGTGACCGCCATTTATCGTGAAATCTATTTCAGTTATTGCGGCAGTAGATCCCCAAAGCCCTGCTGAAAGTTTTATTTCCCACTGTGAATCAGTTGTAGAATTATTTGGAGCGTCAGATTCAATTATCATTTGTTTGTGATTAGAAGTGCCTGCGTAATTAGGAATCCAAAATTTTGTAACACTAAAAGTGTCCGCTAAAGCACTCGCTCCGGGAATAGGCGGGTAACCAATTTTTGTTTGACTACTAGCCTGAAAAGTAGCAGCCGCGGCAGTAGAGGCTTGCACATCAGTGAAACTGTAGTTAGATCCTGTGTCGTCATTAAAATTTAACATTATTCCTGAGTAATAAGCACTTTGATCTGATCTAGCGCTAATAATCCCATGTAAATGATCGTATGAACCTGCAATCGAACTATGCGTTACAGTAGTCGCAGCACCACTTAATTCTTGATGGTTTATAACATTCCAAACAGCCATTATGAACTCTTTATCCCATATAGTGTAAATTCAGAACCACGCCTCATATTTCCGTTGGACGGCGTGAATTTTATTTGTGTAACAGCCGCCGTGGAATCCCACAAACCGCTACCCAACCAACGCCTTCTCTCAGTGCTCGACATTGACTGACCGCCATTCAACATGACGCTTGTATTTTTGTTTGCGTTTGCATAATCAAAAATATCCATCATCATCATTGCATATTCAGTTCTATCAGTTGAAGAACCGTGAATGCCATCAAAAATTTGAATACGCGCGTTACCTGTTTGAGCGTTCGCCCCCACCGTAGAAGTGTGCGCCCTGATAATGTGCGACGAGTAAGCCGTTCCAGCACTTCCGTTAAGTTCAATGTAATAAGCCTGACCAGTAGTCGCCCCTGTTGCCGCATTCAACCCACGTACTTGTAAATGCTCATATGTTGCAGGGATAGAACCAAACGTCACCGTCGCAGCATCAGCCTCCAAATATGTTGTTGCGATCGCTTCAATAATAGCCATTATGCTGTCACCATCCTTGGGAGAACACCAAACAAGTCGAAACGTGAATCAGCCGTAATGTTGGCTCCATTCAAGTCGGAGAAAACAATCGAAGTGATCGGAGCCTGCGAAAGCCATAAGTTGCCAGTCGTTGACACTTGACCAGCACCATCACGATCTGAAGCAGTGTTTGTGATAACAGACTTGAATTTGCCGCTGTTTACATCAAAAAAGTTCATCTTGATGGCACCAAACACGTTGGTTGATGATGCAGCAGGAATGTGCCGTGTGTCGATACCTGTGCTCACACCCGTCGCTCCTGCGGCGGATGCACTTGAGCCGTCACCCACAAAAGACTGGTAAGCGTAGTTAGTTGTAGTCGTATCTCCGCTAAGAAAACATTTCAGTTGGCTGTCCGCAGTGGCACGTAGCGATGCGACATAAATAATAAGTATCAGATCCATGTATTGTGACCAGTCATTAGCACCAGTTGTAGAAGTAAAAGTAACTGTTGCAGTTGAAGTTCCCGAAACGACAGTAGTTGCTAAAGGAACCCACGCTTCACCATCAGTGAGAGTGCTGTCAACAATGTAATCAGGTGTTGCTGTGTTTACTGTCATGCTGCCACCACATATCTGATTAGAACAATACCAGTACCACCAATATAATTGCCGCCGTTCCACACGCCGCCAGCGCCACCGCCTGTATTAGGAATTGGTCCTGTGCTGTCGCCAGCACCGCCTCCACCAGTACCGCCCGTGCCATCAGCGCCAGAACCAGCACCGCCTCCACCGCCACCATAAAGAGCAGTTGAAGCCGTTATACCGTAACCTGCCGCACCGTTGCCGCCATTACCACCAGTTGTACCAGCACCTGCGGTACCGACAGCGCCATAACCTCCGCCGCCACCACCCGCAGCGCCAGAACTACCAGCACCACCAGCGTTACCTTGACTACCCGTACCTGCTCCACCAGCCTGTGAGGTGTTTCCTGCTCCACCACCGCCAGAACCACCTGCTTGACCAGCCGTGCCCGAAGGTCCACCACCGCCACCAAAAGCCGCTGTGATCCCTAAAGCAACACTATTAGTCGCATCAACAGTCTGATTCAATAAACCGCCAACTCCAACAGTAATAGTGTAAGGACTTGAAGCAGTATCAATAGCAACTGCGCCTGCTGCTGTTTGCACACCGCCAGCGCCACCACCAGCACCAAATCCTGAACTACCCCCACCACCTGCGACTATTAGATAATCAACATCGCCAGAACCAGCATGAACAGTAAACGTACCAGTACCTCTGAAAGTATGAACACGGTACGTTGTACCAGAATCCTCATACTGGGTGATAATCCCGCCGAAAGCAGTAATTGGACTACTACCACCAGCCAAACCGCCGTTCATCCACGCAGAAACGTAAGTAGACGGATTAGCCTTGGCTAAATCCCGTCGACCATTCCACGTTGAAACCGCAGTGCTAGGGTTAGTCCTATCTTGTCGAAACACTATAAGACCTCTTAAGCAGTTATTCTATTTACGTAACCAAAGATTTGGATAGAACTAGTAGTAGCAGCAAAAGCACGAACTACCAAAGGTGAAGCATTACCTTTAATAATAAGCCCCGGAACTACTAAGACAAGTCCAGCCTCTGTGGTAACTGTTTGTTCAATCAGATCACCAGCAGCAGCACTACCCCACTCAACCGTTAATTTACGATCACTTGTGTCATAGTTGGCTGCATACAGCCATATCTCATCATAAGTAGTTGCAGTTGAGGAACCTGTATGAACTACTTTGCCTGCTGTGGCATCGTCATCTATAAGGATTCCTCTACCATCTGTGCTACCAGATAGTGTTATCTTTGAATATGTTGCCATATTACCTTTCCTTTATTTAATTAAAAACCGAGTTAGAGAGTATATTGCTTGCACCGTCTATCAACGCTACAGTTCCTCCTGCATTAGGTAAATAAATTGACCTGTCAGCAGTAGCGTTTGTTGCGTACAAAAACGTTTCAAATTCATCAACTGATGAACCTTCCCACGCTACATACTGGTTAGTAGCCGACGCTGCATTTAATTGAACACCATCACTTGCAATTAAAACTTCATCTACTGTTAAAGTGCCTTTTATTGTGGTGTTAGACCCTGATACAGACAAATTAGGTGTAGTAGTAGCCCATGTTACAATATCAGAAAAGTTAGTATTTACTTGAGCCGCAACAATCGCTGAACCTGCTACAAAAGTATTTGTAACTGCTAATGTGGTTGCCATTTAACGCAATCTCCTAGTTCTGTACATACCTATAATTGAAGTGACTCCCCATTTTCCGCGTTCGGAAGGTGTAGGAGTAACTTGAAACCTCAAACTAATAGCCTGCGCTGTCCCAACTGTAGGCCATCTTGCAAACAAATAACGATCTGAAGTGCCTTCTGCTTGCCATTCGGATGTATCCCATACACCGTCACCGGAACCTGAAGGAGCAGAATCCCATGTTGCTCCAGCACCTAAACCAATAATAGATTTACTGTAAGCAGCGTAAAAACCGCTCAAATCATAATCTTTGTAAATGTACATAACTATAGTTGCGTTATTGTCCGCCAAAAGCACTGTACGAGTTTTACCCCATCTTTTAGGAAAAGTAGGGCGATTACCTATAAACCAACCCGTTTGGTAGTAAGAAATTATTTCATTTACAGGAGACGATCCATAGTCATCGTAATCTAAATTTTGATCTACTTTAGATATGCGATCAAAAGAAGAAGCATTTGTTATGTCAGATGTCACAGCAATACCTAAGTGGGTGTTATTGGTTGGTCTATAAGTCAATAAATTTCGTGCATTAATATCGTGTCTAACCCATGCACCTATAGGACCTAACGATGGGTCCCAAACAAAAGTGTTTCTTCGGTTAGTTTGACTTGAACCAGAAAGATTATCGTCAGAAGCATAATCAACAGAAACCCATAATCGTTCATCAAACCACATTAAAGAAGGAGGTGTTTCTAAAGTTAAAGCAGGTGAACCTACAGCGTAAGTCATAGCAGGTTGTATTCGTTCAAAAGCCCACGCTAAATTTTGTTCTCTTAAAAGAAAAACTCCGTCTTCAGCGTACCAAAAGAAAACACCTGATGTCGAAGCAACAGGTTGACAACCTTCCCGATTTCCCGCTGTGCGGGTAATATTTCTTACTTGAAAAGAATCTCTGTCAAAACCTAAAAGTTCATAAACAGAATTTTCTTTAAAAATAAGTAAACGGTTCTGATCAGGAATAATGGCTGTTATATAATCGCCATCTTCTCCTACATCAATATCAACAAAATCTGTTGCTGTCCAATTTTCTGCATCAGAAATTTTAGACCATCTTAAACGATTCTTATGAGTAGTTCCACTTTCTAAAGTGTATGCAGCCCAAACAAAATCTCCCCAAGTTGTAACATACCTAGCCGCTGGGAAATGACCATCCGTTCCGTCTGTATCAGGGGTTAATGTTGTAAAACTAGCACCATCCCATTTAACAGTAGAAAATGATGTAACTCCTGAAGAATTATGTAGCAACTGTCCATTAACAATGTAAGTAAAACCATTGAACGTTACCGAACGAGGCGGTTGAGAAGTATCAAAAAACGTTGTAGTGCCAATAGGACCTAAAAAATCACCAGTAGCATTATTATTATAATAAATTTGTGATTGTCCACTATCAAAACTTGCAGCCAGAATTTGATTTTGACCAGATTCATAATGAGTCATTAAACTAATTATGTCAGGTAAAACCGTGTTGTTAATTTTACCGATTCCTTCACGGCGACGAACACCACCCCTAGGATCGACTTCAACGTTTAACAAAGCAGGAGATTCGTTGTACTCTAAATTGAATTGATCCGCTCGGAAATTTAAACCACCAGTAAAATCTGCTTTTTCGTCGTAACGATAAGCGTCAGGCCCAGCACCCGCAGACGGGGTTGCTTGTAAAACCATTCTTTAAAATTCCCACGAATACCGTAAACGAGACGGTAAAAAATTGGAACCCATCCAATGAGAAGTCCTAACGCTATTTAATAGCAAAGGTTGAGGAGCAGGTGAATCTTCAAATCTTGCTCGAAGATTATCTAACTCTTGAATAAATTGAGAATAATATTGTTGACCCATAGCAGCATCTTCTTGCTGTTGATAAGAACGATATATTGCGTACAATGCGAGCACATTATCGAATGGCACTGGCAAATCTGGTGTATCTGTTGAAGCGATAGCGGAACGGTTAACAACCGTATTTCCACCAAATTCGACAGGGTTACGGTAACCACGCATATAAATTGTTTGACCCGATCCGGGTGTAGGATATAAGCGAATAACTTGGTTGCTTATACCAGCCGAAGCACTTGTGTTCCCTGAAGCCCACATTGACCAATACCAAGGTTGGCTACTACCGTTGCTACTCACAGGGTAAAGAACATCAGCAGCGTCGTATCCTAAATAATTTAAAACTTGGTTATCTGTTCTTAAAGACGCCACTTCACGTATACCAACGTTTTTAGGTGCTGCACCACCAGAGAATGTTACACCGTCGTGAACAATACTTAAATTAGTTGCAATGTCAGCCATTGCGTAATCTGATTGACCACCAACTGTTGTAAAATTTAAAGCAACTTCGTAAAAAGGCCAACGTTTTTCTGAATAAACAATCGTGTCGTAACCTTCACGAATGAAAGTGTTCATTGTTGTGTCAGCAATATCATTTGTTGTTATATCAACTATGTTTCTCACATAGTCACGCATTTCATTTAACTGCAAAACAAACCCCTACTCGGATTTTTTATTATTAAAAACTTTAGTAGATGTTTTTACAGGAGCCTTACGGATAGGTGATGTGTCTGCGACACGATGAATTCTGCGTGATTGTCCAACGGCTTGAGGCCGTGGTGACGAATCCCTGAAATTGGTGCCAGTCCTAGGTTCCCCTGCGGGTCTAGCGGTTTTCTTATACGCATGCTCTTCATATTTAGCCATTAGAACTCCTGTAAAAACTATCTCTTTACACTCAACTGTTAAGCAGGTGTAATACCGTATAGATACCCTTGACGGGCACGGTTACTTGTTGTTAACTCGCCGTAGCAAAGTAATTGTGAGAATACCGCATCCTGATTTGTAGGACGTACAAACGGTGTTGGTTTAAACCAAACGTCTGAGTGTGCTACAAGTTGAAGGTACTTAGTATTCAACATGTACATTTTTCCTTCGCCCGCAAGAACGCCGTCAAATGTTATAGGACATCCCTTGAAGAGAAGATTCTGGAATCCACCATCAGCCATATCGGTGTCGGTGTATCTAATCTGTCCCTCAAGAAGTGCTTCGTACGCTTCGTACTGAGCCTGTCCTGTGATTATTATTGTTGGCTGGTCATTACCAACAGAGGCATCATTGTAGGTAGTTGCCATTTTTGCTTGAGTAATAGCGCCACCAACATTTTGAACTTGTGATCTCCACCACGAGTTGTCTCCGTCAGTAGCGTCAATACCAGCAAAAGCGGCTGACCCATCATCATTGCCTAAACCAACACAAGCGGCTAGACCATTCCAGTCTTTGCCACCGTTGCCGGTGCTGTTACCATAAAACATGGTGTTCATGTTTTCAATAATTGTTTCCTGCGTTTGAAAGATTTTTCCTTCAAGCAAGTCAATTATTTGTGCTTCGCCATTATTTTTGGCTTCCTCAATACCATTGATTGTTACTGTGGCAGCATACTGTTTCCATGAATACTCAGCGGCACTAATGCCTGTTTGAGCAGTCACAGATATAGTATCTGTACCAGCGTAAGAACCCGCGGTTGAGTTAGTCCCATAAATAAGTGGAACCACGATATTCGCACCACCTGATACACGCCTAATTGTCTGACCATTTGTCAAAGCGTAAAACAATGGTCTTGCGCTGAAAATGTTGTCAGTCAGTTTAGGGATGTAGTTTTTCAGAGTGGTGGAAAGTATTTCATCAAAGTTAGCGTTACCCGCTGCCATTTGTCTTTACCTCACTATGTTGTCTATGAAGCAAGTTCTCGTTTCGCATCCTCGAATGCTTGACGAATAGAATTCGGTTTAAGAACTGTACTGTCCTTGACTGCTCCTGTTTGTTTAGAACCCGTCGGTTCAACAACATTTGCGTCTCGTTTCGCTTCTGTTCGCTCTTGTTCTTTTTCAAGTTTGTTGGCTTTTTCTGCAACGTCGCCGTAGCGCATGTGTGTTAGCGCGGCTTCTAAATTGCCTATTTTGTGAGTCAACGCGTGTTGATAAAGTTCTTGAGAATCAAAATCGCCGTATTGTTCTTTAAGTCCTTCTACTTGCTTTTCCGTTTGTTGTCGTCTTTGTACTCGGTTTTGCTGCGCTATCTGTGTTTCTAAATGGGCTATGCGCTGCTCGGTAGGATCAGGTTGCGTATCTTCCCAATCAGGATTGTAACTTTCGTTACTACCTTGATTAACGGGTGTTTGCATCTGAACTCCGAACGCATCAGCCAACGCTGTTAACGTACCGTCAGGGTCCGTTTCCAACGAAGAAACTATTGCTTCCGCTTGCTGTAACCGTTTACGTTCGGCTGCCAAATCCTGCGTCTTACGTGTGTAATCCGACTGTCTTTGGTATCCGTCCCGAAGTTCTTCAAGGCTAACCTCTTGATTTTCACCATCTACCTTAACGGCATATGTTTCACCAGAAGGTTCCTCTGTAACTTCAACTGAAGACTCTGGATTGTCCACTATTGTGGATTCCGTTGCATCTTCTTCCATGTTTTTCTCCTCGGAGTCCTAAAAGGTTGCTCCTATATTGACAGGGACTTTTGTCCCATGTTTATAAGGCTGGAAGTTCCAACCCCATTTGACCCTGTAATTGGGCCAACAACTCTGGCGGCACACCCCCGGTTGGAGCAAATGCTCCCATGTCGGGACCTTGAGGCATAGGCGTTTGACCAAATGGTGTAGGCGCTGCCCCAGCCTCTTCAGAAGCAACTTCCATATCTTGCGGAGTTTGCTGCTGAATAATAAACTTTTCAGGATCTTTAACATCAAATCCCATTGATAAAACATGTTTCGCTAAAATAACTGGGTCTATGACTGTACCAATCATGGGTGCCATAGCGTTCATTAACGAAACTGCTTGTTGTTTACGTATAGTGTCATTAATTGGTTGAGTGGATCCACCTTCGACAGTGAAATCAAATTCACCAATAATGTCATCTCTGCTGTATTTGAAAAACATGTCTTGACCGCCTTTGCCGGCGATACGAGCCATTTGTTCCCCAGTCATAAATTGTTGCATTAATTGTATAACTCGTCTTGCTAATTGACCGATACCTATTTCAATTATTGCTAATTTGTCTGCAGCACGTGCATTACCTGCATCAGCGATAATTGATGCTTCAGTTGCTGTACGCCTAATTTCTGGCATCGAACCGCGAGCATATTCTGAAACACCTGAAACAGTGTTTATGTCTTGTTCAATAATTGCTGAAGTGTTATATATTTCTGGAGACAAAGGTGTTTGTGGCATAGGAACCACTACTTCTTGCAAAGGTTTATTTTCGTCAACTACAGGAACTAAACGACCGTCTTGATCTGATGCTAATGCTTCACGGCCTTCAGGTCCGAATGAACGTTCGTGGTACAAGTATTTTCTTGCGTAACGTTTACGTGCATTTATAAGTTGCGTACGCGTCTTGTCTAACTCTAGTTGCAGAGATTCGATTGATTCTAAGTCACCCATTGGGTAAAAGAAATCAGGAACGTCGTAGTTTCGTAACATAACGAAAGGTTGTCCGTAAGCATACGGCATAGGCATTGGATCAACTAAAAATTCTTCGCTTGCTTGTGAAAATACTGACATGGTGTTATCTGCAATGTCGTAGTATTCGTAGATGGCTACACGATCTTGTTCAGATAAATATTGTTCTTGTTCTTGTATTTGCCGGTTTTGAAACATTGGGTACAAGATTCCATCGGCTTGTAAACGTTTACGAACTGACGCTTTGTATCGTTTATCTTTTTTAGCCTCATCTAAAGGACGTACTATTCTTTGACAAATCCATTGGGCGTCTTCTATGCAAGTGGCTTCAGGATCAATGTAAATATCGAAAGGTGAGACTCTTTCAATGAAAGGTTGATCTTCTACAACCATCATTGCTGTTTCAGGAATATTTACAGATATTTCTTCATCTGTTGGAAGGTCACCTGCCATAGCAGCATTTTCCATAGCAAAATTATCTGCTTCTAAAATAGCCTCATCTAACATTTCTTCACGTTCAGTGTCGCTTAGAGTTCGTTCTTGTTCAACGAATTTCCAACCAACTTTCATCCATGCGTGACCTGTTATAAGAAAGTCTTTAACTGCACGTCGGAAAGGTTTACGAAAATCGTGATGCCGCCACAGATAATTAACTACCGCTTCAACAAATGCTGCCCTGTCGGTGTCTTCTTCTTGAGTAGCAGAAACAACTATTTTAGGGTGATTCACTGAGACAGATGGTGCAATAACGTTAACTGTGCTGAAAGCCAAATTAACTACAATTAGATCTTCGTTAGTTGCAGTCGTTTGAGGCCATTGCCTTCCACGGTACAGATCTGTCATTCGTTGCCACAAAGAATCGTAGCCCATTTCTTCTCGCCAACGGGCTGACGACTCTAACCTTTTTTTAGCGGTCGCATATTGCTCGGCTTTGGTTTTACGTGCCATTAGACTTTCTCTATGTTACGGCCTTGCGCTAACGCTTCGCCTACTAATTTGTTTTCTCTTTCGCGTAAAGTCAAATGCTGCTCTTCTGGCGGTAACAGTGAGCGGGAGACCGCTCCAGTTACGAATTTGATCCCAAGAAGTTTTTGACGACGAACCCATAGTTCATTCAGTTCTGTATCTGAGACTGGACCGCGAAAGTCCTGAACATACAAAGCAAAATCTTCGTATGTTGCCTCGCGTGCGAGGACGGCCATTAAGGTCTAGGACCGAAGCCTTTAGCATTGTAACCTTTAAGACGTGGTTGTGGATCTGATGGTTCTACATCACCTGTTGTACCATGCTGGTTGAATGGTGTTTCATGAACTGAAATTTCACCGTAGCCACCAGTCTGGTTTGCATATTTGTTGTCTTCAAAACGTTGAGCGAAATCTTGTGAGCCACCGGGTTCCCATATTGGGTTAGCGACTACAGAACCACCACGTTCCATTTTATTGTTACCGCCTGTTGTACCTGCGCCATCTACATTTTCTGAAGCGCTGGTGTGCGAAACAAATCTTGCCATAATTGAAACCTCCTATGGTTCCTAAAAGTCTCCTAAATACTATGGTTACAGTGTCCCACGCATACTGTGTTTACCTATCTGCATTTCGGATGTTTCTTCTGGTTTAACTAATCTAGCAAACCAATCTAAAGTCCAATAATCGTCTTGTATAGTGGTATATTCAGGCATAAAAGCGTATTGACGCATTTCGTTCGCTAATGCTAGAGCCATAACACGGTCATCATGAGGTGAACCAGACATACTTCCTCTGCTACTGCGTACATATGTGCGTAATTCAGCGATTGTGAAACGATCATGGATAGTTAATTCTTCTGAACGTAAAGCCATACCAAGATCATCAATCAATAAAGGTTTAGTGGTTCTAGTTGTTTTCCAACCAAATTCTTGAGAAATTTTAGTAGATGATTGATTTAAAGTTCTTTTACGAAAAAGATTAGGGGCACCTAAATGTCTTAATTGAACTAACGTTGTTAAACCGTGGTTGTTTGATTCAACACAAGTTAAAGCATCATTATACCAAATGGACAAATTGTAAACTTCGTCGGCTAAAGTATCTGGCGGTATGTGACCGTGCCACACAGCAACTTGTTCCCCGCTGCGTACATCAAGTATTTGTGCACAAGAGTAATCGCCGTGAACTAAACCTTCTGCTGTGTCTACACCTATGCAATAAATATTGTTTTGTTCTGGTTCACGCCAAACTGTAAGCATCTTTCCTAAATTCTACAACTCTTGGATAAGGCTTATGCAAGTACCCTTGTTGTCCTTCTTCGATAGAATCTGTCATTCTTTCTAAAATATCTAAATCGAAAACTGGGTTACCTGATTTAATAAACGCTTCTTCAGGGCTAGTAGGATATTCCTGCGCTAACTGCCACGCAAGCATAGATTCTTTTTTAGATTGATACCAAGTTTCATCTCTGTCTTCTGTAGCAGACCAAGGAAAAAACATTGGTTCAAACTTGTTAGTACCAGTTGCTGAACCAGTCCATAATTGATGAAAAAAGTTACCTGAACCATTAGCGGTAGACAAACCAATGATACGTCCACCAACGTCAGCCACTGGTTCTATAGAAGCCCACGCTTCCTCAGGGTTTGGAAGGAACGCCCATTCGTCAACCACAACGAGCGTAGCCGACTCACCTCTAGCAGGATCGGATGCTGAAGGCATTGAAGTAATTTGTGAACCATTATCAAACCCCATTTTCTGTTGATGTTCAATAAGTGACTTTGGACCTCTTGAAACCAACCATTCAGGTAAATGTTGAAAACCGTACTTAGACTTCCTTAACAATAAAACAGATTCACGTTCAGTACGTGAAAGATCAATAATGTTTTGATCAGGTTGAAAAAACGCTAACCAAAATTGGTGAGCAGCGACAAGAGTTGTCCACCCTATCTGACGTGCTTTTAACGTGAGACTATAACGATTTGTTGCCCAGTGTTGGAGAGCGGTTGATTGCGCGAGTCGTAAATCAAATAAGATACGGCCATGAGCAGGATGGGCAATATGCCAATACTTATGTAAGAAATAAGACTCATCTCTTTCACATTTTCTCCATTCGGCTTCTTGTTGCAGTTCAGTTAAACGAGACATTATCCAGCCGGATGAGTATTTAGAAAAGATTCATATTTTTCCGGCGAGTCTAAGATTATCGTAGTATACGAGTAACTTCCAGCACCCTTATCATCTTTTCCTAAAGTAACAGTAATGGCACCTATCAAAGTACCAACAGCAACAAGTAAAGCCGTGATTGCTGCCAAAAGTTTAATAGTTTTATTCAATCTACCTCCACGAAAATACACTCACCGGGGCAATCCTCGGCTGCTTCAATAACAGATTCAACCAACTCGTCAGGAACCCCTACAGATTCCACCATTGTATGGGTCGGTTCTTTAGGCGTTTCTGAACCCGCTTCTTTAACATAAAAAAGCCCGTCATCATGCCCGTAAAAAATAGAAGGACATATTTCTTCACATAAACCATCCCCTGTGCATAAATCCTGATCAATCCAAACTTTCATTTACTGGAACCACGACTGTACGGTCCGCGACAACACCCCCACCAGATATACTGTAGACGCTCCAATCAATCCCATCACCATTATTATTAACCAATCTTTCTCGTACGGCGGCCTCATGTGCACGATTCGCAGATCTCAGGGTTTTCCAAACCACAAACGAGTTCCTCACTGTCGGAAAAAACATCGTATTCTTCAAACGAAAACGCTCCATCATAAACCAAACCTTCAGGTCGTTCACCCATTGATTCCAAATGCTCATAATTAACTGTCCCCATCGACAACCCTTAAATGTCGAACCTGAGCCATCAATTCATCCGCCAATTCCTCATCAGACATAACGGCCGCATCTTTGTCCTCAACAACAATCTTCCTCTTAGGAGTAAACTTCTCAATATACTGCAAATACAACGAAGCAGCCTGAACAGACCCACCCACAGCCTGAGAATGCAAAGCATCAATAACGCCCTGAGTACGCTCAGGATGAATGTTTAACTCCGCTGCACGCTTATCCCACTCCTTAGCAAAACGAGTATCACGTTTAATACGACGAATAGAATCAGGCGAAACCTTATTAGCAATAGCCCAATCTTTCTGAAACTTAGGAACCCTATCGGGTCCCTGAAGAAGCCAATCTAAAAGATCTTTCCACTTTTTGGGCATAGTTTTTTCGCCCGTTTCTTCATCCGTTAACCAGCCTTTACCGCCACCATTTTGTGCCATACAAACCTCCAATAATAGTATCAGTATTGTCCCAAAGGACAAACTGACTCTGTGATGAACTAAACAAACCACGTGATGCAACACTACCTGAATGTTACAGGCAGGTTACAATAACATATTAATCTGGGACAAAGGTGCCTATTAAGTGAAACACCATGGCATGGCATGAAAGCGACTTCCAAAAGTTGCGTACAGTCCTCCGGTGAACCTGAAAAACCAACACACAAGACATGCCATGGCAAACCCCAAAAACCCCCACGCACCGTCCCT
>TARA_R110000765_G_scaffold118001_2_pt1 | contig 35940 bp, 26 predicted proteins | sample TARA_R110000765 | Tara Oceans TARA_R110000765 (sample SAMEA4398168) | marine metagenome | biome: Polar Biome; feature: [MES] marine water layer (ENVO:01000295) within the mesopelagic zone...; material: water (ENVO:00002006), including particulate matter (ENVO:01000060) such... | reverse complement strand
AGAGCGTAACAGTTGAGTAAGAGTAAATAGGTAGTTTGTGTGCTTGTAGATCGACAAAAAAGTATCATACTAACAAAAATGTATCATACTAAACAAAAAACTATCATACTCCTTCCGCGTCAGAATCTAGCAATAAGTCTAAGCGATAGGTGAACGTTATGAAAGTTCAAGATTTATTAACCGTCAAGTGGCTTTGCTTGGGCCACTTGATATTTAAGTTCGGCAAATCGTTTGTGTAAAATATACTAGGACATCGTTAGTGCTTATCTGACCAGCCTATATTAAAAGGCTGCTGTTGAATTTTGGTATTTACCAGAAAATAAAGTCGGGGCCTTTAAAATGAATAATTTAATTCTATTCCAAATGTGGTCTGGCACTCGGTATGAACTCATCGAAAAGCATGAATTTTATGTTTCTCAGGCAAAGTCTAGACTTCTTGAACAATTCACTGATGAGGCGATATCAAAAGAAGCAGACCTAGTTGCAGATGAATCATGGGAAGCAAGTGGCCGAAATTTCAATCCAGATCATGATGACCCTGGAGACAATGCCGAAAATGCTTATCAAAGTGGCGTTTGGCGGTATCAGCTTCTTATCGAGCTGAAAGATAGTGTTCGTCTAAATATCATATCCGGGTTTTTTCACCAATGGGAGAAGAGTTTTCGACAGTGGATAGTAGATCAGATTACGCATTGGCACAGTGGTGAAGAAACAAAGTTCACAGTCTGGAAAGCCAACTTCGATCAACTATATGAATTGTTAGAGTGCTTTGGCTGGGATTTTAAGAAGACTACTTGGTTTGAGTCACTTGATTCCTGTCGATTGGTTGTGAACGTCTATAAGCATGGGGACGGTCCTTCACTTAATAGACTTGAAAAAGCTTATCCTCAGTTTTTAGTGCATCCGCTTGCGGAGCTATTTGGAAAAGATAGTTCGCTCTTAGACGATAAAAGTCACGAACATATGAAAGTCGGCGATATGGACCTTGATGACTTTGCAAACGCAATTACCCAATTTTGGCAGCAAATTCCAGAAAATGTTTCTTGTAGCCAAATTAAGAATCTGCCAACTTGGCTAAAAAGGTCTATTGAAAAAGACAAAAATTGAAAAATATTTAAACAATCGCCAAAGCCAAGATGAATTAGTCTTACCATATGGCTATTCTTAAACCAATCACACACAAGTTTATAAAGTAATATTACTCATTACTTTTTCAAAACAGCTTAGTTTATTATTTACAACATCGCTTTCGCTTTTTATTTGAACCACAATAACAAGCATGATTAGGCCCTGTTGCGTCTTTTGCGATTTTTAGAATGTAAGGATACAATTCACTGGCTCTTTGATTAACATCCTGTAAATTAGATTGTGAAACAACGCCCGAATTGATTAATCGCAATTCATCTAACTCACGCTCCAAGGCTACATACCTTGAGAGAATGTCGTTTTCTACCAAGCAAATACAACGTTGTGGTAAATGCCTATTTACAATTAACTTGTCAATTGAATCATCAGATGCAAATGATAGTCGACCAGTACGAAACTCGTTTGGGGTAACACAAATTAACGATCCTGATTGTTCTTTCACTACTGCATGTGCTGTTATTTTGAGAACAATATTTCCCAAACAAGAAAATATCCACCCAAATTGAACGGTGCCGCCGTTCTTTTTAATATACCTCTCTACATTATCAAGGCACTGCAAAGGTTTAGCTACTTGTGAAGGATGCACTGGTAATACTCGGATTGAGTCTAATTTTGCCAATTTCAACCAGTTGCGATCAATTTTACGAGGATTAAAAAAATTCAAAATCAATCTTAACTATTTGTTTGTCTTGGGTTTGAGGAACAATTTATAGTTTCCTCATTCTCATTGACCCACTGGATAACCTTTGAGCTCAATTTACACATTAACAATGCAGGAAAATGACGAAGTATACTCCCATATCGTATTTCATTCGGGAAAACACTAGCTCCGTATTTCTCACCCTGCAATAGGTTACCTAATGTAGCATCGCCATAGTTAGGATCCACAATGATACCTCTCAATCGGCTAGCGGGCATAGGTCGTGTTGTCTCAGCATTAGTAGATATTAATACAGTGCAAGATGACACCATTGTTAATAGTTTTGCTAAATTATGGGTTTTTGGTATTTCAGCAAGTGTGAGCCCAGCTGATTCAAGCGCCGACTTTAGGGCTATTTCACATGCTAACAGTGCAGTATAAATTGCTGCTCTTTCCGCCTCGGGACGATTAGATTCTAGGATTAAAAAAGAAGCTTCAGACATTCTAGTTGCGAATTCAATATTAAACTCTTTCGATTTGTTACAACTCATCAGTTTCCCCAAGCCATTGCGCTGTCAATCTATTAGTATAAGAACCTTTATAATCAAAAAACTTTAGAAAGCACACCTCTAAATACCACATGGTTAGACGCCAAGCATCATACATTGAGTCGTGAATTGCATCGCGGTTTTGCACTTTGGGATGCACTAACGCATTACGGATATCGGTGACAGTGTGAGGACCATCAGTCCATCTGCATTTGGTCATATTAGTTGTTATTATCTTAAGACTCGCAGGCACGTTAAGGTCAATTTTGTAATGGGATAATAATAAACGAAATTTATCTGACGCCCGTAAATCTTTGAAACCTTTTTCACTGAGCATTCCAGATTCTTGCACAATGACGAAGTAAGAAAGTCTTTCCATTGCTGTTTGAGCGATAATAATTCCGGCGTCCAATCCGCGCTCGTTGTTATTAGCATTTTGATACCAATAGATGAGCGTTTGCCATAATTCAATAAGATCAGGTTTGCTGTGGCTAGAGTAAAAACTCTCGAACAACGTTTGTACTTCTTTTGCGCTATGTATTGGGAACCAACTTGAGGGATTTCTATGAGCCTCGCGAGGAGCATTCAGTTGAAACCAAACACGCTCATTATCATTAAAACCTTCCGGTAAAACCAATTGACACCAGCTTCCCTTCACAAAAGTAAGAAAACGATTAAGTGTCTGTATGATTCGGGTAGCATCGATACCTAAGATTTCAGAGTTGTCTTCGTAAGTAATTTCTACGAGGTGTGTTTCCTCATAAACCGCGCCAGCTTTTAATCTATCAAATGCCTCCTTTCTATTTTTTGTAGCGCTAATAACAATTTTTAAATTTTGCCAGACCAAAACTAAGTCATATGAAGTGGGTCCATTTCCTCCCCAAAAGTCAACAAAATTAAAAAGCCGTGCTTTGATAACCCTCATTTTGGTATCGTCATCACCGACATACTGTAAAGGCGTTTTGACAGGGACTAATGTTGCAGCTTGGAAAAAGTTTACATGTTTGATCGTGAGTAATTCTTGTTTAATGCCGTCAATGTAGGTTGCAAGGGGGTCATACAAACTAAAACCATCCATTCCAATCGATGTGTTTGCTTCGAAGATGAATTCAATAGATGCCTTTAAACCTAAGTTTAAGCGGCATTGATAATTGCCAGAATGTTCAATATCTTGGAATTCAAGCATACAGTGCCCACTACCAATAGAAATCTTGGATTGAGAATCACTTACTGGATTGTTTTCAGAACTCATCATTCCCTGCCTATATTTTTGCGCTCTTTGTTAAATATTGTCGTTCGATGCATAAAGACTCGCACACACAACATTAAGATTTTGTCTTCAAGTCCAGCTAGCGTAATTACAACGACAATTTAACCAAACAAAAAACTATCATACTACAAAAAACCTGATCTATACTCGAATAATATAGTCGAAATAAGGTAGAAAAAATGGGCCTTAAACATACATTCCTAAGTCCTCATCCTAAAGAGATAAAAGGCCTGTTTGAGCCTTCGATTGTAAGGCGTTTACAAAAGGAAAAGCGTGGTCAAGGGTATGGTAAAGACTATAATCCCTACCTTACTGTTCGAGATGTACCAAGCAAAGGTAGGGTGCATCGTCGCCCAGCGCTTACCCATAACCGTGTAGTCCATTTGCTGTCAGACTTAGAATTAGCTGCTTTTCTTTGGTTTGATTGGCAGTTAAATGTGACAGATATTCGTGAACAATTCCCACTCAATCCTGAAGCTACTATTGATATTTCAAAGCGCTTAGGCATTAAGCACCCTGCATATAAAGGTGTGCTGCAAGTCATGACGACGGATCTCTTAATTGACTCAGAAATAGATGGTAAGCACTTAAGTCAGGCAATATCTGTGAAATACGCTGAAGACTTGGAAGATGAGCGCACAATTGAGAAACAAGAGTTAGAACGTCGTTATTGGGAAAATGAGGGTGTAGATTGGTTTATCTTTACCGAGCATGAAGTACCAATAACGTCAATTAAGAATATACGTTGGCTAGCGCCTCACATGCACAGTTATAGCCTTGAGGAAAATGAGCGTATCGCAGTATTTGAGCGCATTGCGCAGGCGTTGGACGCAGGCTCAGATGAAAAACTTCCTACACCACTTTTAGCGCTTGATAAGAAGTTCGCATCGTCACCTGGGACCCATCTACAGTACTTTCGACATTTGGCAGCCCAGCATGCATTTCATTGGGACTTTCACAACCAGGCGCACACTCAGTTGAAAGCAAAAGATATTTCTATGTCTGAATACTGGCTTGGTCAGGAGGCTAACTATGTTTATGCCTAATGATGTATTTCAATGGGATAAAAAAAGAATAAGAGTACTCTGGAGTAATCCCAAAGCTATTTTTTGGATAGATATTGACGATGACAGCGCATTGCCGCAAATCACGTCTAAGTTAGAATTTGAACATCTATTAGCTAGAAAAGATCTAGAGTCTATTTTTGACCCTTACCAGAATATCAGTATGAATTCGCCAAAAGAGGATTCAAAGGCTCTGAATGTGCAAAAGAAGGCATGGGCTGCAATAAATAAAATTGTGAAGTCAGAGCCTGAAATTTACCAGCGCAACTCAAGAGGTCCGCTTTTAAATAAGGTACTGGAAGAAACTGGATCAACCAAACAAACGGTTTATAGGTGGTTGCGAAGGTATTGGCAATTTGGAATGTGCCCGAATGCACTAAGTGGACGTTATGACTTATGTGGGGGACTTGGAAAATCGAAAATTTTTAAAGAGAAGCGAAATGGTCGGGTTCGGACACGCAGCATAGGTAATGGCGTGCCGGTCACTGAGCAAATCAAATCGCTGTTTAGAGTCGTCATACAAAAAAGTTACCTTAACGAGAAAAAATATGACTTCGACTACGCCTATAATCAAATGCTCATTGCTTATGGCGTGAAAATACCTGCTGTGCCAGAAGACTTAATCAACGTTCCAACGGAGCGTCAATTTAAGTATTTTTTTCAGAAAGAATACACACCTATCGAGGTAACCAAAAAGCGTGAAGGCGAAGTAAATTACCTTAAAGATTTCAGTCCTAGTCTTGGTACTTCAACAGCTGAGGTGCCCGGCCCTGGATACCTGTACCAAATAGATGCAACTATTGCGGACGTTTATTTAGTATCAGAACAGGACCGAACGGAAATCATTGGCCGCCCCACGATGTATTTTGTAGTTGATGTCTTTAGCCGTGCGATTGTCGGTATGTATATTGGCCTCGAAAATCCATCATGGGTGAGTGCGATGGAGGCACTCGGTAATGCGATGGCAGATAAAGTCGCTTACTGCGCTGAGCATGACATTGATATAACGCCAGATATGTGGCCAATGCGTGGGCTCCCCGAGCACATTATTGGTGACAAAGGTGAAATGCTTGGTAGACATGTTGAAGTGTTAAGTAAGGCATTTCATGTTGAGATCCAGAATACTCCTGCTTATAGAGCTGACTGGAAGGGCGTTGTTGAGCGTTATTTTAGAACTATTCAGACCAAAATGAAGCCTTTCGTTGAAGGTTATGTGACGAAAAATCCAATAGGGAAGAAACGCCATGGGGACGATTACCGAAAAGATGGAATATTAACGCTCAAAGAATTCACTAAGATGATTATTAAAATAGTGCTTCATTACAACAATGACCACACTATCAGCACTTATGATATTGATTCTGGTATTCCCAAGAAGCTCCCAGCTAACCCACTTATTTTGTGGAATTGGGGCATAGAGTATCGTACTGGTTTGTTGAGGCGTCCAGCATCTGAACTAGTAAAGGTTAATCTTCTGCCGCATACCAATGCTTCTATAACAGAGCATGGTTTAAAAATATTTGGCTGCTATTACAGCTGCAAAGAGGCTTTAGAATGGGGTTGGTTTGAAGAGAACTACCGTGGTCCTAGAACGGTTACTGTGGCCTACGACTTGTATAGTACTAACATGATTTACCTCAGACCTTCAGATTCATACGCAGACTTTATCCTCGCAAACCTCACTTCACGCAGTCGTGCTTTTGCTGATATTACGATATGGGAACTCTGGGTATTTCAAGACATACGACTAGATGTGGCTGCCACATCAAAACTTAAGAAGCGTTCAGGCTCTGTAAATTTGGTCAGTGACCTTCAACAGATACAGGGAGAATCAAGACAGCAGCAACCAAGCTATACAAAAAAAGACAAAGCACAACGTTCAAAGGGCATTACTGAGAATAAACGTAATGAAAGACAGTATGAAAGAAGTAAAAAAACAGCAGATAGAGGTTCATCACCTGAAGCTCCATCTGCTACTGTCACATCAATTCACAGTGCTGAAACTGGGCAAAAAACGTTTAAGCTCCCAACTCGACTAAAAGACTTGTTAAAGGATGATGAATCAAATGAATGAATCTCACTCGCCCAGATTTCCTGAAGCCGTATATAAAGATCAAGGATTGTCTGAATATACTGAAAACCCATTAATTTCGGCACTTCCCCTTATTATGAGTCCTTTTGAGGTTGCGAAGACATTGATAAGGAGGCCTCGTTTTCAATCAGAAGAACTTAATTTACCATGCCACATTCGGACCCATGCAATAAATCGGTTAACTAGAGATTTCTTTGTCCCACAAACTAATCATATAATCGTTGAGCAAAAGATATCGAAGCTTATTCGCTGTAGCTATTTAAATAGAAATCCTAAAACAGCAACTTTCAAGCGAATGCTCAATACAATCCGCGGTCTAGTTCATAACGAGGATTTAACGGCCTACATTCATGACGATGTCGGTTCTACTGCTTCATCTATGACTATCGCCGGTATTTCTGGGGCTGGTAAGTCAACAACTACTAATCTAGTACTAAATACATATCCACGAGTGATTTATCATCCTGAGTTACATATGCTGCAAGTTCCCTGGCTTAAGGTTGATTGCCCTCACGATGGCTCGCTTTCTGACTTTTGCCTAAGCTTTTTTATAGCACTTGGCCGTCGATTGAATCTTAATTACAGAGACAAATATGCTTCAGGAAAACCTACCATAGCGAAAATGATGGCTGATGTGGCTGATCTCTGCTTGATTCATGCAATAGGCTTGTTGGTGATTGATGAGTTTCAGCACATGAGTTTAGCCAAGAGCGGTGGTGAAAAGAAAATGATCAATTTTCTTGTGACATTGGTGAACGTTGTTGAAGTGTCGATAATCTTAATAGGTACTCCAAAGGCGCTACGCCTATTTGCTAGCGAATTCAGGCAGGCACGTCGAGCCAGCGGCGATGGCAGTATTGTGTGGGATCGTTTGCCGAAAGATGAAAGTTGGGAAGATTTTCTCGAAGAGTTATGGCCATATCAATGGCTAAAAAACAAAGTAATTCGTGACGAAGCTTTCACCAATAAACTCTATGAGTTGACACAAGGTGTGCCAGATATAGCCGTAAAACTCTTTTGTTTAGCGCAATCAAGAGCGATTTTATTGGCGGAATCACCAGAAGATGAAGCGCTTTCACCTGAGCTGTTTGACCAAGTGTTTGAGGATGAATTTTCAATAGTCAAACCTATGCTCGATGCGTTACGTTCAGGAAATAAGAGAAAAATTGAAGACTGCAATGATTTAATTTTTCCAAAATTTGAAAATGAGATGATTAATGCCGTGAATCGTTTGGTGGCGATGCCGCTCGAGAAACCTAAGGCTATAGATTTGGGGGATCCTAACGAGTCAAGTATAGCTAACGCCGCCATTGCAACTATTGTATCAATGGGGATAGAAGAAGATATAGCGCAACCACTAGTTACAGACGCCTTGAGTAAAAAGCCTGACTTAAATCTTATACAAATTATACAGATGGCAACCACTGCTCTTACACAGTCGCGGGCAATTAATGGCACTGAACTTCAAACACCGAGTAAGGTTGTCTATACAAATCGCGAAAGCTGGGGCAAGTTACCGGAACGTGATCTAAGAAAGATTCACTTTGATAAATCTGGTTCCATGTATGAGGCTATATACGAGCAAGGAATTAGCTATCCTATCCGTAACTTATTGGCCGGCTAGCGTGTTAGGGTACTTTCCTAATCCTTATGAGGATGAGCTACTCTATAGTATGATCGCAAGATATGCTATGCACACAGGGCTGAGCAATAATCAAAAGGCAGTTATTCGGGAAGTGTTTTCATCTTCAACGGCCGTCGCAATTTCCGATTTACCGAGTCGCTTACAGGCGTTTGTGAACAACTTGCAGCTTGTATGGCCGACGGACGTAAAACACATTATAGGCTCATATACTCTAGCGCCCATTTATCTGCCATTTCTTTCGCGTTCGCAAGCAACGAAAGTTTTGCAGTCAATGCACTCAAATACCGGTGATAGCATACATACAAGAGCTGGTATTGCCGCAAGTGGTGTAAAACCGCAGGTATGTTTTCGTTACTGTCCTGAATGCATAAAACTGCAACTGGCAAAGTTTGGTGAGTATTATTGGCGACGTATTCATCAACTGCCAGGTTTGTCATTTTGTAAAGAACACTCGTGCAAACTCGAATCCTCACCTGCTTTTTTCCACCCAAAAGAAAAACACCTTTTTGCTGCTGCTGAATCCACTCGATTGGATGCTAGCGCTACATTTGTGAAACTAAGTGAAATTGAGGTGCTTTTCCACGACCGGTATGCGGAGTTGTTGCAAAGCCACCAAAATAGAGGATTCGGTCCCAATCGCTGGAGCCAGTTTTACCGACACTTAGCGAATCACCTCGGATTGCTGCATAAAACTAGAGTTCAACATAGGGAGATTAAGCTTTTACTCGACAGTAAGTGGAGAAAAACCTCACTGGAGTTATTTGTTGAAGGTGAGCAAGGAGCACAATGGATTACTGACATATTTCGCAAACATCGAAAATCATTTCATCCACTACGCAATCTAATGGTGACATCAGCACTGGTTCCGCAATGGTCAATTAAGCAAATATTTGAAATGGTAAGTCATTTCCCAGACAAACGTCCTGAAACCATTTCTACCAGCCAGTCTTTAGGTTTGAGTAAAAACGCAATTGATAGGCAAAGAAAAAAATGGATGTATCTTATGAGTTCACATCCAGACGAGGGGGTGAAAGCGCTAAGACTTTTGCACGGTGGTGGGGCGGTTTATTCTTGGTTATATCGACACGACAAACAGTGGCTGATGTCAAACAAACCCGAGAAAAAAATTAGAACTGATACTCGTTATGTAACGGACTATTGTAAGTGGGATGAAAGCAATGTGGAATTGCTAGAATCTGAATATGGTGCGCTAGTGAATGAACCAAACCGACGTCGTTTGACGCAAACTCGCTATATAAAGATGCTCCCTCGTTCAAATTCAGTGGAAAAACACTTAGATGATCTGCCCAATACCTCTAAATGGTTGATGAGCCATCAAGAATCAGTAGAAGATTATCAAATTCGGCGATTACATTTAGCCTTCTTAGAGATTAAGGCAAACAATTTGGAAGTAAAAAGATGGCGCTTAGTTAGATTCGCCAGTATTCGCAACGAGCTGATTACTCAAAGGATTGAAATGGAAATTCAAATGTTGAAGCAAAAGGGTGCTAGTTTTTAATGATAAATGAAGTAGACGAAATAGGTATTCGCGGGATCCCAAGAGAATCTAAACTGCTTATTCTCGGAGATTGGTTTCAAGCGAGCGGAGCTGAGTGGAAGGTAGTCTGCTATTTCCATAATCATAAACTTGGCTACTTCCGCAGAGCACTGCCAATTGATCTTTTGCCTGCACTGATTCCGGGTGTTATATTTCCGCGCTCATCAACAGAAAACAAGGCGCAAGGATGGACAGAAACTATTAAGCTCCCTAGCCAAGCGCATTGGAACAGACTGACTTTTAAAGATTTGCCTGCATCTTTGCAACGCGCTAATGAGTTTTCAGCGCAGTTTGAAAATGGTTTGCTATATCGCATTGAAATTACCCCAAAAGTTTATTGGCTTCCGGTCTCAGAGCTTGCGCGGATGTTATTCTTTCACTCATCTGAAGTTATGCGTGCCGTTGTTCATGATGGGAATACTTGGCAACTGGGTAAAGCATGGTCAGAAAACTGGATTGGTAAAATCGAGTTAGCTTCGGATATCCCTCTCAGGTACATTAACAGCTTGCAGTACAGGAAGTTTTTTACTTGGCTACTTTTCGATTCTGCCGTTGAAGATAGCTTTGCTTCGATCTATAGAAATATAAACCAAAAATCAAAGTTTGAAAACGATGCTTGTCGTTGGACATTTGATTTTTCACCTCCCGATCTCAGTCATTGTGAAATTTCGTTAGCTGGGTTTACTGGCAGACTAGGGGAAGAGAACCAAGTATTTATAAGGGAAGTCCGAGCAATCTCTGGCCTTAAGTCTCCCGATCTTGACATTGTTTACTTCTCGCACCCTGATGATTACAAGTGGCTAGAGAGAAAACATGACGAGAACGACGATCCGCAACCGCCGCCGAAAAACAAACCGCCAGTAAACCCGAGAGAATTAGACCCTGATAATACGCCAGACTCACGCAAGAAACGGTATTCTGTGAAACTTGGGCGTAGCGGCCTTAACTTTGATGTCGAATTAGATACTAAGCGTAGTCCGAGACATGCAAAAAGATTTCCTCCAACCGACCAGCCAAACCCTGAAGAGTTAGAAGAGCAAACGCCAGAAGAGGTAGCGAGTTTGCAACAGGGTAGTGATAGCGGAAAAGGGCCAAGAGCTAGTGTTGATAATTTAGACCCACCAGAATTAATCGAATCACCTGAAAAAATAGTTTTCTTTCAAGCGATGTTACAAGAACTTCAAGCGCAATATGCTTGGGATATTAAGGTACAAATTGGTGATGTTCCTAAGAAGCGATGCCGCACTCAGCATTTAGTTGGCGATAGACCACGTCAATACTGTTACGCGGTAATACGAAGAGATGAATCAACTGTGATTCAGGTACTTGAAATTGAATTGACTAGCAAAGCTAAAAAAGACGGCACTAAAGAGTTAGAAAGTTTATCAACCCTTTTTTTTCGCTGTTCGGATACAGCAACCACATATCAAAGTATTCTTGACGAATTGATGACATCGTATAAGGACGAAGGCCTTAACGCGATGAAATGGAAGAAACAATACATTTCTAGCATGACTAGCATTCGCAAATATTTAGGTCACCCAGAAAATAAGATCAAGAGTGAGCAAGATGCATTAGCATCATGGGTAGCAAGAGCTGCTGAAATAGTTTTGGGAATGTGACAACTCTTACATGCAATTTATAATTCAGTCATGAGGTATTTAGGATATCTTGATAACAAAGCGCAAAGTTAGCAAGATGCGTTGAATTCATAAACCGCAAAAGCAGCGGAAAACTGTAATTAGCATGTTTGCCAACCTTATCAGTAACCGTACATAATTCAACTTCAACTCACAAAATATTAATCACATATCAAAAGCGTGATATGCTCTCTGGTAAATTAAAAATCTAAATTTAGCCAGAGGCAAAGCCATGATCCGCTGTCATCTCGCCCGAATGATGGGCGAGCACAAGATGCGTATTGCCGACGTAACCAGAGAAACGGGGTTAAGCCGTGCTACGGTGACGTTGCTGTACAAAGAAACTGCCCAGAAAGTAGATCTGGGTGCAATTGAAAAACTCTGCCTGCTGTTTGAGTGCCAGGTTGGTGACCTACTTGAGCTGACACCACAATAAACAAGGAATGTTATGAAATTTAATGAAGATAGCCGCGTAAAAATCCCCGCAATACTGCATCTGATGCGCTTAGGTTATCAGTATTTATCGCTTAAAGGTCAAAACTGGGATCTCGACACCAATATCTTCCCTGACTTATTTAAAACGGCTATTGGCAAAATTAACCCTGGTATTGAAGATGCAGAAGCGGGGCGCTTGCTAGGTGATGTCAAATTATTGCTCGATAACGAGGACCTAGGAAAATCCTTCTTTGAGCGCCTGTCTGAGCGTTCAAATATCAAGCTGATCGACTTAGACAATTTTAATAACAACATCTTCCATGTTGTTACCGAGCTGACGTGCCAGAATGGTGATGAAGAGTTTCGCCCAGACATCACGCTGCTAATCAATGGTATGCCGTTGGTGTTTATTGAGGTGAAAAAGCCCAATAACCGCGAAGGTATTTTGGCCGAGCGTGATCGCATCAACAAACGCTTTCAAAACCCCAAATTCAAACGTTTTGCCAACATCACTCAGTTTATGATTTTCTCCAATAACATGGAGTACGACGATGGCGACCCAGAACCCGTACAAGGTGCTTTCTACGCCAGTAGCTCTTACCATAAGCCTGTATTTAACTATTTCCGCGAAGAAGAAATCTTAAACTTAACCGCCTTGTTGAAGCCGGTATCGGATGATGACGAGCTAAAAGTCTTAAAAGACAACAATCTGGAAGTGATCCGCAGTAACCCAGAGTTCCAGACCAACAAACAGCCCGAGCGCCCAACCAACCGCATTAGCACGTCTTTGCTAAGCCGTGAACGCTTAGCCTTTATTTTGCGTTACGCCTTGGCGTATGTGTCCGAGTCAGACGGGTTACAAAAACACATCATGCGTTACCCGCAGTTATTTGCCACCAAGGCTATTGAACGCAAGCTTAGCGAGGGGGTAAAGAAAGGCATTATTTGGCACACACAAGGTAGTGGAAAAACCGCACTGACATTTTACAACGTGCGCTTTTTAACCGACTACTTCCAAAAGCAGCAAGTCATTCCTAAGTTTTACTTTATCGTTGACCGCCTAGATCTACTGCAACAAGCGCAGCGCGAATTTACCGCCCGCGGTTTAACCGTTCACACTATTAACTCACGCGATGCCTTTACTCGTGACATCAAAGCCACACAAGTGATCCACAACCATTCTGGTAAACCAGAAATCACCGTGGTGAACATTCAAAAGTTTCAAGATGATCCTGACGTCGTCAGCACTAAAGACTACAACATTGCTATTCAGCGCGTGTACTTTTTAGACGAAGTACACCGCAGCTATAACCCCAAAGGTAGTTTCTTAGCCAACCTAAGCCAGTCAGACAGCAACGCCATCAAAATTGGCTTAACTGGCACGCCGCTATTGGGGGATGACTACAACTCACGTGCACTGTTTGGTGACTACATTCACAAGTACTACTACAACGCGTCCATTGCCGATGGCTACACCTTGCGCTTAATTCGTGAGGAAATCAGTACCCAATACAAAATTGAACTGCAAAAAGCCCTTGAAGAAGCCGAAGTTAAAATGGGCGATGTTGATCGCAAGCTTATATATGCACATGAAAGTTTTGTTGAGCCAATGCTGGCTTACATAGTGAATGATTTTGAAAAAAGTCGTGGTGCACTAAACGATGCAACTATTGGCGGCATGGTCATTTGCGACAGCTCAGACCAAGCCAAGGAAATGTTTGAGATTTTTAACAGTATTTATTCGGATTCGCCGATTCTTCCGCAGAAAGCAGGCGTTCCGAATAACCAAGTACTCGAAGTCGCTGAGCCTGCGCCAACCGTTTATGCTGAATCTGTTAAACAAGCTCAAAAAGTAAAAAACGCCGCGCTGATCCTGCACGACATCGGCACAAAAGAAGAACGTAAAAACTGGGTTGAAGACTTCAAAGCAGGCAAAATCGACTTCTTGTTTGTGTACAACATGCTACTCACCGGTTTTGATGCCAAACGCCTGAAAAAGCTTTACCTTGGCCGGGTGATCCGCAAACACAATTTGCTGCAAGCGTTAACGCGAGTGAACCGCACTTACAAAGACTTCCGCTACGGTTTTGTGGTGGATTTTGCCGATATTCGTAAAGAGTTTGATGCCACCAATAAAGCCTATTTCGACGAATTACAGTCGGAACTCGGCGATGAGATGGAGCACTACTCACACCTGTTTAAATCTCAGGAAGAGATCAAACAAGAAATCGAACACATCAAAGACGTGCTGTTCCGTTTTGATACAGAGAACATGGAAGAGTTCTGCAACCAGATCAGCCAAATACAAGACCGTGATACTGTACTAGCGCTAAAGAAAGCATTAGGTGATGCTCGCAGCTTGTATAATCTCATTCGCTTGCAAGGCGAGTATGACTTTCTCGATGAGCTGGATTTTGCCAAGCTCAATGTGCTCTATCGCGAAACCAGTAACCATCTTGATTTACTCAACCTTAAAAACGATTTAGAAAGCGGCCAAGACACATGTAACTTACTTAATCGCGCCTTAGAAGACGTAATCTTCAAGTTTGTAAAAATCGGCGAAGAAGAACTGATACTGGCCGACAAACTTAAAAATACCCTGCGCCAAACCCGTGAAGCACTGGCCAGCAATTTTGACCAGCAAGACCCTCAGTTTATTAGCTTAAAAGAAGAGCTAGAGCGCCTGTTTAAGATGAAAAACCTAAGCGAAGTCACTCAAGACGAAATGGTTGCCAACATAGACGCCCTTAATAAAATTCATGACCGCGTCAAAGAGCTTAACCGCCAAAACAGCCAACTGCGGCAAAAGTACCTCGGCGATGCCAAATACACTCGTATTCATAAGCGCTTGCAAGAACGCCAGCAAAGCCAAAGCGATATCAGCCAATCAGAGCGAAAGATTTTTGAAGCACTTACAGGCGTGAAGCAAGACGCCGACGAGCAAGTGCTCAACAACAGCCAAGTACTCGATAACGAAAGTTACTTTGAACGACAAATGATGCCGCTGGTGATTAGCCGTTTTATGAAAGAGCAGCAAATCAAACTTAACGCCGACGCTTCCCGCTACATCAATCACTTAGTCGTCGCCGAATATTTAAAAGAATTTAACACTGGCTGCCAAACCTGGTAACGCTGGTAGAACTGATTAGGAATTAAGAATCAAATGGTTGAATTAGAATTTCAGCAAAAAACCAAAACCCTGATTGATAGCTTAAAAAGCATCTGTGCTAACTATGGTTTAGGTAACGACGGTAACGAATTTAAAATTATTACCCAAATATTCCTATACAAGTTTTTAAACGACAAGTTTGCCTTTGAAGCGAAAACACTCGACGACACCATCGCCAAAGCTGACAAGTGGGAAGAAGCGTTAGTAGCCATGAGCGAAGACGACCTCGATATGCTGCAACTGCAAATGGGCGGCGATACTGCACGGTTAAAACCGCACCACTTTATCAGCTACCTGTTCAGCCAACAAAACGCGCCGGACTTCGCCAAGCTGTTTGACGATACCTTAATCGATATTGCCATTAGCAATAACGATGTCTTCGCGGTAAAAACTGACGGTGGCGCAAAAGTGGTGCTGTTTGATCGTATTAGCCAATACATTGCCGACGACTCCAAACGCGATGCCTTCTGCCGCGCCATTATCAACAAATTGGTGGAATTCAGCTTTGAGCGTATATTCACGCAAAAATTCGACTTCTACGCCACCATCTTTGAATACCTGATCAAAGACTACAACAGCAATTCCGGCGGCAAATACGCAGAGTATTTCACCCCCCATGCAGTCGCACGCATAATGGCGGAAATCTTAGTGCCTAAAGATCAGCGCGGTACCGTGCGTAACGTGGCCTGTTACGACCCATCGGCAGGTTCGGGCACCTTATTAATGAACGTCGCCCATGCCATTGGTGAAAACCGCTGTAGTATTTATACTCAGGATATTTCGCAAAAGTCATCCAACCTGCTGCGTTTGAACTTAATCTTAAATAACTTGGTGCACTCTATTCCGAATGTGATCCAAGGCAATACAGTTCAACACCCTTACCATAAAGATGGTAAGGAGCTTAAACGCTTTGACTATATTGTATCCAACCCACCGTTTAAGCTTGATTTCAGCGACTTTAGAGATGAGCTCGACAGCAAAGAAAACAAAGAACGCTTTTTTGCCGGTATTCCCAACGTACCCAAAGCCGCTAAAGATAAAATGGCGATTTACTCGCTGTTTTTACAACACATTATTGCCTCATTAAAACCTAACGGCAAAGCGGCAGTGGTGGTACCAACGGGTTTTATTACCGCGCAATCGGGTATCGACAAAAGAATCCGTGAGCATTTGGTCAAAAACAAAATGCTGGCGGGCGTGGTTTCCATGCCATCCAATATCTTTGCTACGACTGGCACTAACGTGTCCATTCTGTTTATCGACGCCAGTAACGATGGCGATGTGGTATTGGTGGATGCCTCCAACTTGGGCGAAAAAGTTAAAGACGGCAAAAATCAAAAAACTGTGTTAACACCAGATGAAGAACAAAAAATTATTGATGTGTTTAACGCCAATGAAACCATCGAAGATTTATCTGTTGCTGTGAGTTACGACGACATCGAAGCCAAAAATTACTCGCTAAGTGCAGGCCAGTACTTTGATGTCAAAATCGAATATGTGGACATTACCCCAGAACAGTTTACGCAAAAGATGAAGGGCTTTACCAGCAATTTAGATAACCTATTTAGCCAGTCTCGTGAATTGGAATCTGAGATTAAGAAGCAGTTGGTGGGGTTGAAGTTTCATGGATAAAACAATAGGTATTGCTTGCAATATATCAACAGGAAAGCTAGATGCTAATCAAGCTGTTCCTGGCGGAGAATATCCATTTTTTACATGTGCTGGCTATCCTGACCAGATAGATCATTTTGCATATGATGATGATGTCGTGCTTGTAGCCGGTAACAATGCACGAGGCAACTTTCATGTAAGCAGGTACAAAGGAAAATTCAATGCTTACCAGCGTACCTACATTCTGACCGCCAAGGAAGGCTTCAACATCGATTATGTCTATTACGCACTAAAACTCGAATTAAAGAGGCTCCGCGAAAAGTCGCAGGGATCTCAGACGAAATTTTTGACGATGCCAATTCTTACCGGCATTCACTTTCGCGATATTACAGGTGATGAACAAACAGAAATCGCCAATGTATTAAACGCCATCGACAAAAAAATGGAACTCAATAACCGCATCAACGCCGAGCTAGAAGTCATGGCCAAATCTCTGTTCGACCACTGGTTTGTTCAGTTCGACTTCCCCGACGACTCACCACAAGGACAGGGCAACCCCTACAAAACCTCCGGCGGCAAAATGGTCTACAACTCAACTCTCAAACGAGAAATACCGCAGGGGTGGAGCGACAAAACGCTATCTCAAATAGCGAACATCACTATGGGTCAATCTCCAGAGGGGAGTTCGTATAACGATGAAGGTGTTGGAACTATTTTTTATCAAGGTTCTACAGACTTTGGTTGGTTGTTCCCTACTACACGCCAGTATACGACAGCGCCCAGCCGCATGGCAAAAAAAGGCGACATTCTGTTAAGTGTTCGAGCACCAGTAGGTGATATGAATATTGCTAATACCGACTGCTGTATTGGTCGAGGTTTAGCTGCATTAAATAGTAAAACTCACTCTGACGGTTTTCTGTTTTACGTGATGAAGTATTTTAAACAGATTTTTGACCGTCGAAACTCAGAAGGTACAACCTTTGGCTCTATTACAAAAAACGATTTGTATTCACTGACACTTGCTTACCCCACATCGGATTTGCTCAAAAAGTATGATGAGATCGTTACGAATTACAACAAAATGATATTTGAGCGAAGCCTTGAAAACCAAGAGCTAGCATCGCTCCGAGACTGGCTCCTCCCCATGCTAATGAACGGTCAGGTAACTGTGAAATAAAAGGAGTTTTTATGATTAGGGCTGAATATCAACGCTTTATGCAAACACTACAGGGGCAGAATGCAACGGATTCTGTGCGCAAGATAGCAAATATAGTTTCAGCCCATTTTGATGAATTACTACCCTTAACAACTCACCAAGGGCAACGTATTCGTAAGATGGTAGAGCTATGCCAAGCCAATTGGGGCACCACGTCAACCATTATCCCACCCATCGAAGAGCAAGAAGTGACACAAGAAGTACCACTATCGCGTTTAAAAACCTTGGAGGTGGGGCCATTTAGAGGGTTTGCGCGGCAAGAAGTATTTGATTTAAATAGTCGGTTGGTATTGATTTACGGTCCAAATGGAACGGGGAAATCAAGTTTTTGTGAAGCGCTAGAATTCACTCTTTTAGGTAACGTTGCAGAAGCAGACAGCAAAAGATTTCGTGACCAAAACGAATATCTGAGGAATGCATTTGTAAATCAGCTGGTAACGCCTTCATTAGTAGCCTGTGATGCACAAGGTAATGATATTGCTGTTGCCCCGAATGAATCTTCCTATCGGTTTTGTTTTGTCGAAAAGAACCGTATTGATAGCTTTTCCCGGATTGCAGCACAAGCCCCAGCCAAGCAAACCGAACTTATAGCAACACTATTTGGTCTAGAAGCATTTACAGAGTTTGTCCGTAATTTTACGTCAGATATTGGTAGTCAGTATATCGATTTGCAAGGCCAACTAGCATTACGTCTAGCTCAAAAGGAACAGGGACTACAAGGGGCGCATCAGCAAATACAAGCAAGCGCTACCGAACTACAAAGAATAGCTGCCGAAGAGTTAACACTAGCCAATAGCTACAGACTAGGTATCAGCTTTGAGCAATTGATCGTTGAACTGAACGGTAATGGTCAGGCTCCGGGTCGTATTGCACAGTTAGAGGCTGAATTACAGCAGCCACCCCCGCCTAAAAGTTATCTCATTGCTGCTACTTTTGATGCGATGGGCAAAGAAGCTTCAGCGTTAGTTAATGAATTAAGACAAAGCCAACAGCAACTGGCCGGATCAAGTCAACAAGTTTCATTTAAACAACTATATGAAGCTGTAGTGCAGGTTCAACAGAGCAGCCCTGATTCTTGTCCGGCCTGCAAGACTCTATTGCAACAAGTTCAGGTAAATCCATACATGAATGCCGGACAAGAATTAACTAGGTTGCAGCAGTTAGGTGAACTTCAGCAAAAAGTGGGTCAACTTGAACAAAACGCATTGCAAGCAATCTTTAAGGTTGGGCAATCGCTGAATACCTGTCTGCAATTTTTCTCACTGAATAACCCCTTAAAACCATTTGAACTGGTTAACATGCAGCCTGGGCTACAGTGGTGGGATTCACTATTCACTCCATTGCCAGATACTTCTATTGCATGGCAACACTTAACCAGTCAAATCCATCAACTCGAGACAAATGATAGGCTAGCGGAAGAAGCCATTCGGCAGAGGGACAATAAACAGGCCGAATTAAATCGCCTCCGCAATATCGCACAACAAATAACGGTATTAGCAACGCAGAAACAATCGGCCTTAGGTAACCAAGCTAACGCTCAAAGACTTATTGATAATTTTCAAAATGAAAATGCACAACTTATTGCAAACGTCGAAGCTGAAAGGCCTGCCATCGCACGAAATCATGAAATAGTCGCTGCATATGCGATGTTTGTTCAAAAGCTTACAAATTACAATAATAGCTTGCCCGCACGTTTAGTCGCTGACTTAGGAGAATTGGTTGTTCAATTGTACAACTCGTTCAATCGAAATGATGCTCAATCGGAACTATTGGCTGTCGTAAAGCTGCCATTAGCACCAAACCAACGGTTGCGAATAGCATTTCAAAATCAACCTGAACAGTTATTTGATGCATTGCATATCCTAAGTGAAGGCCACGTACGTTGCTTGGGTTTAGCCATACTGTTAGCTAAAAATTTGAAAGAGGAGGCACCTGTTTTAATTTTTGATGATCCTGTCAATGCGATTGATGACGACCATCGTGAGTCCATAAGACGAACTCTATTTGAGGACCTGTATTTTATGGACAAGCAAATTATACTGACGTGCCATGGTGAAGAGTTTTTCAAGGATATACAGAATTTACTGCCAGCTGCGGATACTCGTAACGCAAAACTTCTAAGCTTCCTACCACGGTTAGGTGAACAGCATGTCCGTGTTGATTTCAATTGTGCTCCCAGGAATTATATTTTAGCCGCGCGTAATCACATGGATAGAAATGAAGTGAGAGAGGCTTTGGCAAAGTCACGGCAAGGGTTAGAGGCACTTACAAAAGGGAAAGTTTGGGCATATGTAAGTAAATTCGGTGACGGAAACTTAAGTTTGAAGTTTCGTACAGCTTCTTCGCCAATTGAGCTAAGAGGACTAGCCGATCAATTGCGCAGTAAAATTGCCAAAACCGACTTTTCTGATCCACATAAAGCCCGTGTTTACGACCCAATAGGTCAGCTTTTGAACCGTAGTGGAGACTCTCGAGAATGGCGTTATCTAAACAAAGGAACACATGAAGAAAATGATCGTAGCGAGTTTGATCGTCAAACGGTTGAATTAATTATACTGTCGCTTGAACAAATCGATGCGGCGCTGCAATAGCATATTAGAATAGGAGTAGTTGTAAGATGTCTAAAGACCTAACCGCATCATCACACGACCGCCAAAATATCCTTAACAACCGCTACGCCCTGCAACAAGCCGAGCAGCACTTAGATTTGGGTGGTGTGACCTTTGAAGGTGAAACGGTATTTACCAAGGCTCAGGTGGTGTCACTCTTTGACGTTACTGATCGTACTATAGAACGCTACTTGGCCAGCCATGCTGATGAGTTAAAAAGCAGCGGCTATCAGGTTCTCAAAGGTAAAAAATTAAAGGAATTCAAAATGTTTCTGGCTGGTACCGACATCAATGACGGTGCCAAAACAACTGCACTAGGACTGTTCGGTTTTCGAGCTGTACTAAACCTAGGCATGTTGCTGACTGAAAGTGAGCCTGCGCGATTACTGCGTTCGCGATTGCTTGATATCGTACTGGATGTGATGGCCGAGCGTGTTGGTGGTCATACCAAGTTTATTAATCAACGAGATGAAAACTATCTTGTTTCTGCTCTTCAAGAAGAAAACTACCGACGCCAGTTTACCGACGCATTGGACAAGTATGTAGAGGTGAACAAGTGGACTTATGCTCGGTTCACCAATCTTATCTATCAAAGCATATTTCATGAAAATGCCGCTGAGTATAAAAAGGTGTTGAAGCTTGCAGCCAAAACTAATATCAGAGAAACCCTTTATTCTGAAGTATTGAACCTGATTGCCAGCTTTGAGTCTGGTGTTGCCCATGAATTAGAGCAGGCAAGCACTAATCAAGGCCGCAAACTCACACAGAAAGAGGCAGAAATCCTTTTTACCAGTTTCGAAAAACATCCGTTGTTCAAGCCGTTCATTCTTGACGCACGAACCAAGATGGCTAGTCGTGATTTATGCTTTCGCGATGCATTACATGAGAAGCTGGAAGCCTACATACAATCTGTACCGGAGGTGGACTTCGAACGATTTCTGGGAGAAAAGAGCCGCTCTTTGGAAGAACAGTTGAGTGATCCCGAAACTTTGGCGGTACTCGAGCGCCTGAAGAACCGCTAGTCAAAGGATTTTATCTATGAGCGACACTACAGGAACGGCGTTAAGGTTTTTCTACTTTGATGTAACTCATGCCGTCAAAGAGCATGATTGGATTATCGAGTATACAGGTGGAATGGCAGGGACCAAAGATATTGGTCAGTTGGAAAGCCCTTTAGAACATATCCAAAATGACTGGTATTATCCTGAGATGGAGGACAAACTGACTCACTTAGTGTTTTGCATCAATAAGAATCATGCGTTTAACGATGGCAATAAACGATCATCTCTTGTGTTGGGTGCATACTTTCTAGAGCTGAACGGTTTCGACTATGTGGTAAAGCGCTTCGTAAAAGAGATGGAAAACATAGTTGTGTGGGTGGCAGACAATATTGTCGATAAACACCTGCTTCATCAAATTATCAGCTCTCTGATTTACGAAGATGATTATTCAGAAGAGGTAAAACTGGCAATCGTAGAGGCTGTTGAGGCAGCTAAACAATTGAATCAGGACTATCCTTAAGCGGCCACTCGAAAAGTATGGTACTTTTTTGTTTCATTTTTCGAGCGAAGCAAGACGATGATTATCTTAAGTATGATACTTTTACTATTTGCTAAAAATAGCACTGTAATAAAATCAATGAGTTACTTTGGTTAAAGTATGGTAGTTTTTTGTCTCTCTACAGTGCTTGTGCGTTCTAATTAAAGTTTGAAACTTAGAATTAAAGTTTGAAACTTGCAATTAAAGTTTGAAACTGACATAAGTTTTTTGGAACCCGCTTTTAAAGCGGGTTTTGTTTTTTAAGGAGCACAAACAATAAGGTTCACAATGGGAGACAACCGCAACTTTTGAGATACTTAAAAACCGTAGATGAGTCGAAATATAGAGCTGATACTTCATGTTTGTACAAAGTAGAAAAATAGCGGAGTATTGGGTAAAGGACTATCCCTAGAGTCTTAATTAAAATAAATTCAGCCAGTTAAGGAATTACCGTATTAATGGCAACTAATAGTAAAATCAGTCCCACCACCAGTTTCGAACAAAACTTATGGGATACCGCCAATAAACTTCGTGGCAGTGTCGAATCTTCCGAGTACAAGCATGTGGTACTCAGCCTTATTTTCTTAAAATTTATCAGTGACAAGTTTGAAGCACAGCGTAAAAGTCTGGTAGAGCAGGGTATGGGTGACTATGTTGAGCAAATCGAGTTTTACGCCAAAGACAATGTGTTCTTTTTGCCTGAGCAAGCCCGTTGGTCATATATTCAGCAGCAGATGAAGCAAGATGATATTGCCGTCAAAATCGACACTGCGCTGCATACTGTAGAAAAGAACAACCCTTCATTAAAAGGTGCGTTGCCCGACAACTACTTTTCCCGTTTGGGGTTAGTTAGCAGTAAGCTTGCTTCGTTAATCGATACTATTAATAACATCGATACTTATACCTCTAAGAGCAGTGCCAACGAATGCGGCTCTGATGACATAAAAAGTGAGGAAGACTTAGTTGGCCGAGTTTATGAGTATTTTTTAGGTAAGTTTGCCGCCAGTGAAGGCAAAGGTGGAGGAGAGTTCTACACGCCTAAATCCATCGTTAGTTTAATAGCCGAAATGATTGAGCCTTATAAAGGTAAGATCTACGATCCGTGTTGCGGAAGCGGTGGCATGTTTGTGCAGTCGCTCAAGTTTATCGATAGCCACAAAGGCAATAAAAAAGACATTTCCATCTATGGGCAGGAATACACCAACACCACCTACAAACTGGCCAAGATGAACCTTGCGGTGCGCGGTATCTCGGCTAATTTAGGCGAAGTCGCAGGAGACACCTTTTTTAAAGATCAGCATCCCGACTTAAAAGCCGACTTTATTATGGCCAATCCGCCCTTTAACCAAAAGCAATGGCGCGGTGAAAACGAATTAGTCGATGATCCGCGCTGGGCAGGCTTTGATGTGCCGCCAACAGGTAATGCAAACTATGCGTGGATCATGCATATGATTTCTAAGCTTAGCGAGCATGGCACAGCCGGATTTGTATTGGCCAACGGCTCTATGAGTTCCAACACCAGTGGTGAAGGCGAAATCCGCAAAAAGATTATCGACAAAGATTTAGTCGATTGCATGATTGCCTTGCCCGGCCAGTTGTTCTACACCACACAAATCCCGGTGTGTTTATGGTTTATCAGCAAAAACAAAAAAGCGGTAGATGCCAGCGAAGATTTTGCTAAAAGACGCAACCGCCAAGGCGAAACCCTGTTTATTGATGCCCGTGAAATGGGATCGATGATCAGCCGTGTAAACAAAGAACTCACCACCGATGACATTGCTCATATCGCCCAAACCTACCATGCGTGGCGTTCTCCTAATCAAGAGAAAGATAAAGATGGCGCATACACAGATGTGGCTGGCTACTGTAAATCTGCATCCCTCGACGATATCAAAGCCAATGACTATGTGCTCACGCCGGGGCGCTATGTAGGCGCAGCAGATATTGCAGATGATGGTGTACCTTTTGAAACTAAGATGGCTGAACTAAGCCAAACCTTATTCAGGCAAATGGCTGAAGGGGAAGAATTAGATAAGGCAATTCGCCAAAATTTGATGGAGTTGGGTTATGGTGAGTAACTTACATTCTTATCGGCTAGAAGATTGTATGGATGCAATAATTGATTACAGGGGCAAAACACCTAAAAAGACTGACTCAGGCATTCCTCTAATCACAGCAAAAATAATTAAAAACGGCCGAATTCAAGATGTAAACGAATTTATTGCTGAAGGTGATTATGATTCGTGGATGAGAAGAGGAATTCCAAAGGCTGGCGATATTGTCCTGACTACTGAAGCCCCGCTTGGCGAAGTAGCGCAATTAGACGACCGTAAGATAGCGCTTGCTCAAAGGGTAATAACTCTTCGTGGTAAGAAGGGATTATTGAATAATGATTATCTAAAATACCTATTACAATCAAACGATACTCAACATCAACTAGATGGCCGAGGAACAGGGACGACAGTAAAAGGAATTAAACAATCTGAGCTACGTGAGGTAATTCTGAATTTTCCAGATTTACCTGTACAAGAATCTGTGGCGTTTATGTTGAAAACGTTGGATGGGAAAATCGAGAACAATAGAAAAACCAACCAAACCCTCGAAAAAATGGCACAGACGCTGTTTAAAAGCTGGTTTGTGGATTTTGATCCGGTTATCGACAACGCCCTTGCAGCAGGCAATGAAATACCCGACGCACTACAACACCGCGTCGAGATACGCAAAAAAGCCCACGCCCTGCAAAAACAAAACCCCAACATCCAACCACTTCCCGAAGCCACCCAACGCCTATTCCCTAGCGAACTCGAACATACTGATGAAGCATCAATTGGTATTAATGGTTGGGTACCTAAGGGGTGGCAAACTAAATCTGTTGATGAGTGTATTAATATAAATCCAAGAGTTTCTTTACCTAAAGGAACTTTGGCCAAGTTTGCTGATATGAAAGCCTTACCAACTTCTGGTTACGGCATAATGGATGTAATTGAAAAAAACTATACTGGCGGTGCTAAATTTCAGCAAGGTGATGTCCTTTTAGCTCGAATAACGCCATGTTTACAAAATGGTAAAACTGGGATTGTAGATTTTATGGATGAAGATAATGAGATTGGATTTGGCTCAACTGAGTTTATAGTAATGCGAAGGAAAGGGGGGCTTGGAACACCATTTATTAGTTGTTTGGCTCGTGATGAAAATTTCAGAAACCATTGTATGCAAAGTATGGTTGGATCTTCGGGCAGGCAGCGTGTTCAGAATGCTTGTTTTAGCGCGTATTTTTTAGCTTTGCCAACAACTGAGAACGTTCTTAATACTTTTCAAACTATCGTTGCACCTATGTTTACTAGGATGACAATTAACAATGAAGAAACAAAATCATTAGCTAATCTACGTGACCTACTATTACCAAAACTCATCTCAGGTGAGATAACGACTTGAAAAGGATGTTAAACCTTGAAACGTTTGCCTGAACCTCATTTAATAATAACTTCTAAGGGAGGATGACTATGAATACGGATTTAACTGAGTCTCCTGTAGCGCGAAATAATGTGCTGAATAATCCATACGCACTATCCAAGTTAGAGGATAACCTCGCGTTAGGAGGAATAGCTCTTGAAAATGAAACTTTGTTCACGAAAGACCAAGTTTCTGAAATATTAGCTATAGATGAAAGGACTGTTGATCGATATTTGAACAGTCATGGCGATGAATTGAAAGTTAGTGGTTATAGGATCCTTAGGGGGCAGGCCTTGAAATCACTGAAAAAAATGTATGTTGGCGACACTAATGTCGTCGACATAAATCCTAAGTCGCCAAGCTTAGGGGTGTTTACTTTTCGAGCGCTTTTAAATATTGCGATGCTAGTCACGGAAAGTGATAGAGCTAAAGCAATTCGTAGCCGAATGTTAGACATCGTAATCGATGTCATAGCTGAAAAATCTGGTGGCAAGACAAAGTACATTAATCAACGAGATCAAGATTATTTGCCTGCTGCATATCAGGAAGACAGTTATCGTAAACAATTCACTGATGCTTTGCGTGACTATCTGCAAATGGGTAATCATAAGTATGCTGTTTACACTGATAAAATTTATAAAGCTGTTTTTCTAGAAAATGCTATTGAATACAAAAAAGTACTAAAATTAGCCGATAAGGAAAAAACAAGAGATACCATGTATGCAGAGGTCTTAAAGGCTATTGCTAGTTTTGAGCATGGTTTAGCGGTACAAATGCAATCCGAATCTGAAAAACTGGGTCGTAAACTATCACCTGGGGAGTTGGATAACATATTACATGATGCGGAACAAAATCCGTTTTTAAAGCCAGCTATTGAGGATGCCCGTATAAGAATGGCTAGCCGAGATTTAGGCTTTAGAGATGCGCTACATGAAAAACTAGAACATTATATACAATCTGTACCTGCTGGTGACTTCGAACGCTTTTTGGGTGAAAAAACCAAAAGCTTAGAAGAGCAACTATCAGATGAAAAAACAATGGCAATGCTTAAGCGCTTGAAGGATAGATAGTATGGGATTTAGTTTTCTATACTTTGATGCTTTGCATGCAATTGAAGTTCATGATTGGATTATCGAAACCTCAGGTGGATTTTCCGGAACAAAAGATATTGGTCGATTAGATAGTGTCTTGGAACACATTCAAAATGACCTTTATTACCCCTGTTTCGAAGATAAGCTGACCCACTTGGTTTTCTCAATAAATAAATTTCATGCGTTTAATGATGGCAACAAACGCTCCAGTCTCGTTTTAGGAGCTTACTTTTTGGAAATCAATGGTTACGACTTTTGTGTTCAAAAATTTGCTTTAGAAATGGAAAATATCGTTGTTTGGGTTGCAGAAAATAAAGTGGATAAAGAATTACTTCAAAGACTAATAACGTCTTTGATTATGGATGATGAGTATCCAGAAGTATTAAAATTAGAATTGCTTGCAGCTATAGGTAATGACGCCTAATAGTACGTAAAAGGAACTTATGAAATTCACGGAAGAAAAACTCGAACTTGCCATTATTCAGCTCTTAACTGAACAGGGCTATCCTTACTTAAAGGGTGACCAATTAGTGCGGAATAGCGGCGACGAGGTTTTGATTAAAGCAGATCTTCGCCAGTACCTATCTACTAAATACACCAAAGAAGACATTACTAGCGGCGAAATTGATAGCATTGTTAAACAGCTCGAAACCTTACCTGCTAGCGACTTATACGAGAGCAACAAAACTTTTTGCAAGTGGCTAAGCGATGGCTTTTTATTAAAGCGTGAAGCTTTTGCTGGTGAGCCTTCCAAGAAAGATTTGTACATTCAACTAATTGATTATGATGGTGTACGCAGTACCTTACAATCGGCTGAGGTAGCTGTGGGTGGCCAAGTACAAGAGGTTAGTCCCGGTTATTGTGATAACAATATCTATAAGGTAATGAATCAGCTCGAAATCGATAGTTTAAACCCTGATTACCCTAAGCGTATTCCAGATGGCATTATCTATATTAATGGTTTACCTGTGGTGGTGTTTGAATTTAAAAGCGCCATACGCGAAGAGCAGGCCAGCATTCATGATGCCTATATACAGCTAACCACTCGCTATCGCCGTGATATTCCCCAGTTGTTTGTGTTTAATGCGCTGTGCGTGATTAGTGATGGCGTAAACAACAAAATGGGTACTGTGTTTGCGGGTTACGACTTTTATTACGCTTGGCGCAAAGTAACAGGCAACGAACCTATGGCCGAAGAGGGCATTAATTCGCTGCATACTATGTTGCAAGGGCTGTTTGATAAAAGCCGTTTGTGTGACGTATTACGTAACTTTATTTACTTCCCCGATAAAACCAAAGGTGAGGTGAAAATCACTTGCCGTTACCCGCAGTATTACGCCGCCAGAAAGTTATTCGAGAATATAAAACAGCATCGTAAGTTGCCAACAGGCGTGGCTGGTGCAGACGATGAAAAACGTGACGGTAAAGGTGGTACTTATTTTGGGGCTACTGGCTGTGGTAAAAGTTTTACCATGCAGTTTTTATCGCGCTTGTTGATGAAAAGCGTGGAGTTTGAAAGCCCCACCATTGTGTTAGTTACCGACCGTACCGACTTAGATGACCAGCTAGCCAATCAATTCGCCAATGCTAAAACCTATATTGGTGATGATCATATTGTGAGTGTGGAGAGTCGCGCTGAGTTGCGTCAGTTACTCAAAGGCCGTAACAGTGGCGGGGTATTTTTAACGACTATTCATAAGTTTACCGAAGATACGCAGTTATTAACCGAACGTAGCAATGTTATTTGTATTTCGGACGAAGCCCATCGCAGTCAAATTAACTTAGATCAAAAGCTACGTATCACTGAACAAGGCGTAAAACGCACCTACGGCTTTGCCAAGTATTTACATGACTCACTGCCCAATGCCACCTATGTGGGCTTTACGGGTACACCTATAGACGCGACCTTAGATGTATTTGGCCAAGTAGTTGATAGTTATACTATGACTGAATCTGTAAAAGACGAAATTACTGTTCGCATTGTGTACGAAGGCCGCGCCGCAAAGGTCGTGCTTAATAGTAGCAAGCTTGATGAAATCGAAGCTTATTACAAAAAGTGTGAGCAAAACGGTAGCAACGAACACCAAATAGAAGAAAGCAAAAAAGCCACCACCAAAATGAATTCTATTTTGGGTGACCCGGATCGTTTACGGGCGCTTGCGGCAGATTTTGTGAAGCACTACGAAACCCGAATTGACGAAGGCACCACCATTTGCGGCAAAGCCATGTTTGTGTGTAGTTCTCGCGACATTGCGTATGCCTTTTATATAGAGATAAAAGCGCTGCGGCCAGAATGGTTTGAAGTAAAAGAGTCAGAGCACGCCAACAATCTATCTGCTGATGAAAAAGCCCTTGCTATCAAAGCAGGTAAGGTAGGCATGCCAATAGAGCAGGTAAAGCTGGTAATTACCCGTGGTAAAGACGACCCACAGGAAATGTTTGACCTACTTGGCAGCAAAGACTATCGCAAAGAGTTAGACAGACAATTTAAGATTGAGCATTCCAACTTTAAAATCGCCATAGTAGTGGATATGTGGCTGACAGGCTTTGATGTACCGTTTTTGGATACCATCTACATCGACAAGCCGCTGCAAAAGCACAACCTTATTCAGACTATTTCGCGGGTCAATCGCAAGTTTGCAGGCAAGCACAAAGGCTTAGTGGTGGATTACATCGGCATTAAATCAGCCATGAACAAAGCCTTAGCGCAATTTAGTAAAACCGACGAAACCAATTTTGAAGACATCAATCAATCGGTGATAACGGTGAAAGACCATTTGGCCTTACTTACAGATGTGTTTCATACCTTTGACTCCACAAGCTACTTTACGGGCGAGCCGCTGGCCCAGCTTAATTGCCTAAACCAAGCCTCAGAATTTGTTTTACAACTAGGTAAGCGCGAAAAGCGCTTTATGGCGCTAGTAAAACGTTTAAAGGCCGCCTACGACATCTGCTGCGGTAGTGAAAAATTAAGTCAGTTAGAGCGAGATAAAATCCATTTTTACTTGGCCGTTCGCTCTATCATCTACAAGCTAACCAAAGGTGAAGCTCCAGACACAGCCCAAATGAACGCCAAAGTACGCGAAATGATTTCTGAAGCGCTTAAAAGTGATGGTGTAGAAGAGATCTTAAAAATGGATGACTCCCAAGGCGAGATAGACATTTTTGATGAAGACTACATCAACAAGATCAGCAAAATGAAGCAACCCAACACCAAGATCATGATGCTGCAAAAATTGCTGGCAAAAGCCATAGGCGACATGAAAAAGGTCAACTTAGCGCAAGGCACCGACTTTAGTCAGCGCTTTAAAGCTTTAGTAGATAAATACAACGAACGCAAAGAAGATGATGTGCTGGTAAGTGGTGTACTAGAAGACTTTTCGGATGAGCTAATCAAAATGATGGACGACTTGCGCGAGGAATACGGCGCACACGACGACCTAGAAATCAGCTTTGAAGAAAAAGCCTTTTACGACATCCTGAAACGCTTGGCAGCAAAATACGACTTCAACTACCCCGAAGACCAGTTATTAGAACTCGCCAGAGCAGTCAAAGAGGTAGTAGACGACAAAGCCAAATACACCGACTGGAGTCAACGTGACGACATTAAAGCTGAGTTAAAGGTTGACCTAATAATGTTGCTAGCCAAATTTAAATATCCGCCTGTAAGCCGGGACGAGGTATACCAAGAGATATTTATGCAGGCTGAGAATTTTAAGAAGAATAGAAAGCAAGAGGGTTGAGGACATAATCATATAAAACCCACCTATCTATGGACTCTAATGGGTTATTATATGGACTCTACTTTCTCACTCAAGATATTGAAAAATAAAGATTAAGTTTCAAATTTCGACATAATGATAACATACTGTCTCTAGAAATAGTATGTAAACTTCGTTAAAAAAGAGCCTAATCAATAGTATTAGGAACATCAGATGAGTGAGTTAACTAGTTTATTCAAATCAATATTAAGTCTACCGACGGAACATCTTGCGCTATTAATAGTAGTTTTGTCGCTGATAGTAGTGTTTTGTGCATTGCGAATAGTGGTAAAAGTATTGGAACCAGCCAAAGCTAAGGAGAGTAAGTAATGCTTGAATGGACAAAAATACCCAGTGTTAGGTTTTTAGATGCCGATAATTCACCGCTACGTGAAATGAAATGGAGTGGAGAAGCGAAGTCTGATTACATTGCTGCTCTTATGTTACTTATAGTTTTGTCTCACCATGCTAGCGACAAAGACAGTTTAGCGAATGGGCGGTTGGGTGATACCCAGATGTCTTATGATAAACTTACAGAATTGTTGGGCATAAGTAGAACGAAGGTCTCTAATGGAATTAGAGTTCTTGAGAGCCTTTCACTCATAAAGGTGAGTACTAATAAGAGGCCTAATATCTTCACAATAATAGGTCTTGCCGATGGAGCACGATGGGGTAAGTTGCCAGCTAAAGGGCTTTACGATAAAAAGCTTTCAAAGGTCAAAGTTTTTGAGTCATTCAAATTGAGAAGCAAAGTAGAATTAAACGCTCTCAAGCTATATTTAGTTATTGTTGCATTTAGGGATAGTCAGATTGGGTATACAAAGCTTGGGTATGAAAAAATTACCCAATACGCAGCGATCCAACGAAATGATATTAAACCTGCGTTGTCTTTTTTGATTGCAAATGACTTTCTACAAATCGATTCTGAGTCTACTGACTTAAACCAATTTAGTACGGCAAATATTTATTGGCTAAGGCACATTGAACCCCACAAACATAGAGGAACCATTGGGCGAAAAGACTCAATTAAAAGCTTAGATGGTGTGGTCGAAACCTAGAGTATTATTAAGATAAATTTTTAAATGAAGATACAAAATGATTGATGCACTATTAGAAAACTCAGAAGCGCTCAGTAGCGAATTTAGCCGTATTTTTGAATATGGACCCTTCGATGATAGCAAGCGCCTCCATGCGAGTTGGATTATGTGTATGGTCGCATTAGAGCATTCCAATAGTTTGCGACAACTAGCCATGTGCGGAAATTATACCTCTGCCATATGTATTATCCGTTCACAGTTCGAAGCACTTACGCGAGCAGCTTGGTTGTTCTATGCCGCGAGTGACCAGAAAGTTGATAATACGTTTTCTACTTTGAGCGAGCTTTCACAAAGTGCTGATCAAAAACCAAATAATGCTGAGATGATTAGAGCACTTGAAGGCAAAGCACCAGCGCAAGCTGTGGCTATGTTTAGTGAATTCAGAGACGTTCAGTGGAAAGGATTAAACTCGTATGTTCATGGCGGCATTCATGCGCTTCAACGCCATGGTAGTGGTTATCCGGTTCAACTTGTAGAGGAAATTATTAAATCTTCTAACGGGTTGTTGACCATGACCGCGATGATGGCAGCAATACTAACAGGCAATGAGATGATCGTTAAAGATATCGCACGGATACAACATCGCCACAAAGATTGTTTGCCTGACTTGTTAGCCTATTAGTAAATGTTAAATTAAATTGCGCCTCCTTTAAGCAAACTTCGTTTCAAAAACTAAAGCGTTGTCTGTTCTGATATGTGTAGATATATTGAATAGTTCTTATCAAGGCATCACCAATATATTTTTACAAAGCATAAGAAATGGTATGAGGAGGTAAAAAGTTTTATCACCATAATTCTTTAGTCGAATGAAAGCAATAACGTGTGAAAGCTTTATTCAACTTGGAAAGCTATTTTACGACATGCTAAAAGTGCCGGTAAAATTTATCGGTTGGACAGTGATTTTGCATAATATTAATCCCTAAAGCGGCGATGTTATCTAGATCATTTTTGGAAAAATCAGCTAAAACTCGAAGTTTTTGTATTAATTTCCATCAATTTCAATGCTCATAAAAAATAATTCGATCTTTTTTTGATCATCTAAAAAATTCTGTTTTTCTTCAACACTGGGGCTTTCTGCTTTGTTTTTTGAAGTGCGAATGTATGAATCACCGAAATCAAGTTGGTATAAAAAACAGTAAGTTACAAAAAGCACCACTTTTGAGAATTGAAATAAAACCGTAACAGCCTTAATTTCAAACTAAAATATGACACTCTAAAATTCACAACATAATTGTTAAATAACAATAACTTACGAAAAAACAGCGTTTGGATCTTTGAAAGATCTGTGGTTATATCTTCCCCATCCAATTTATCTAAAAAAGTAACTACAAAGCCCTAGCGCATCTTTTGCGCAGAACGTAAAGAGGTCGAATCATGGGAAGATATGATCAAAATTCAAAAGTATATGACAAGTGGCTCAAGGAAGGTCGAGGCCAAGGTCGTGGCAGAGATTATAAACCATGGCTTATGGTTTATAACGTCCCCTCGCATGGTCGTTCTCACAGGGTTTACTCTCATACATCAGAGCGAGTCGTTCATTGCTTATCCGATCTCGAGTTATCAGTATTTCTGCAACTTGAGTGGTCTGAAAGTGTGATCGATATTCGAGAGCAGTTTCCACTTTCACTTGATTCTACACTAGAAATTGCAGACAGAATTGGCACAAAGCATCCCGCAATTCGCGGTGAGAAAATGATGTTAACAACTGATTTTTTAGCGACTGTTTCAGATCCAAATTCCCCCTTTTTAGCAATCCAAGTTAAACCTTCCAGTGAATTACTGAAACCACGGGTCCGCGAGATTATCGCGCTCGAGCAGGCATTCTGGCAAGCATCCGATGTGCCATTTCAAGTGTTGACTGAGAATTCACTAAACTTAATAAAAGTCGAAAATATCAAGTGGTTGCATCCTGGTATGACGAATGATGTTGTTACTGATGCTCAGCACGAACTCGCTGAATTCTGGAAAGCCACTCTCAATCAAAACTGCGACAGTAACTTGATTCGTCTGGCATCGAAAATTGACAAACAACGTGCAAACCAAGGGGGAACAAGCCTGTCTGAACTACGGCTGTTGTTCGCTACGCGATTAGCTAAATTTGATATGAGTATCCCCTTTTTTGAAAATCGGGCATGCGACGTTGTTTTTAAATGTAATTTAGCACCGTAAGGCAGAGGTAATTATTATGTCTTCGCTAGCGTTAATGCACCAAGCAGCCCCCATTTTTGTTAAAAATGATGTCATAAAATGGCAGGAGAAAAATTTTCGAGTAATCAAAGTCAATTTAGCTCACACCTTTTTATTTGAACTAGATACTAACAACGGCATTCCGATCCCATTTGCTACAAATGAGCTTGAATACTCCTTTAGAAGCGGTGAGGTAGTCCTTCTTGAAGAGCATAAATATCATGCTCTTCCCGCTTCTCTTAATTCTCGTGAAAAGTCTCATATAGAGATGACTGAGCGGTACGAGATCATCAAATCTATTGTTGAATCTGAAGATGCATTGGATTCTTCAGAACGTGGACGATTGATTACTATTGAGATGATGCGACGAAATATTTCGAAAGTAAAAATCTACCGGATTCTCCGCGCTTATTGGACGTTTGGCCAATGCATCGAAGCGGTTTCAACTCACTATCACAAATGTGGAGCAAAAGGTAAACAGCGAAATCTCACTTCATTAAAGCCTGGCCGTAAACGTTACGATGGCAGAAAAGAAAACGCGATACGCACTGATTTACACACGCAGTTTATGCATCGTGTAATCGTAACTTTTTACCTTGGTAAGAAGTATTCACTCACGAAAACATATCGACGTTTTGTCACCCATTGCAAAAATGATGATAGTTACACCAGCGACGAAAACATTCCTTCAATCGAAAGCTTACGTCACTTCTTAAAAAGCTACTACTCAGTGGAACACACTGCTAGTAAGCGATTCGGCAATCGCGTTTTCTTGAAAGATATGCGGACGCTAAATGGAACAGCTACAGCTTCTGCTTATGGCCCAGGCGCACGATATGAATTAGACGCTACTGTCGTCGATGTTCATATTGTTTGTAGTCATGATAGAACCCGAGTGCTAGGGCGGCCTATTCTTTATATCGTTATTGATTTATTTTCGCGATTAATCGTAGGCTTTTACATCGGCTTTTATTCACCGTCATTTCGTACTGCAACAATTTCTCTACTTTCCGCCTTGCAAGATAAAACTCACCTTGTTGAAAAATACAATATATCTAAAAGCGTGTGCTCAAGTTGGCCGGGAGTCGCATTGCCAGACGCACTGATATCCGACAAAGCAGAGTTGTTTGGTTTAAACGGAAGTCATCTTGCAGAAATGACCAATACGCGGATTGAAAATACAGCCAGCGGACGCTCGGATGCAAAAGGAGTTGTTGAGCGTCATTTTGGTGTGATTCAAGATGCCTTCGAAGGCGATTTTGACGGAAAGTCGTCAAAACCTGGCGCAAAAAAATCGGGCGCAATTGATGGTCGTTTGACTGCTACGTTGACCTTTGATGAGCTTCAAGAAATCATAGTGTCTGAAATAATCGTCAGAAATAATTGTCATGTGATGACAAGCTATGACTGCGAGCAAGATATGCCCGACGATATGCCACTGACTCCAATAAATGTTTGGAATTGGGGTATTGAAAATCGAACCGGATGCCTTCAGGGTTTTGACGAAGAGAGAATGAAGGTCGCGGTATTACCGCGGGGACAAGCAACAGTAAGTCGAGAAGGAATTCGATTCAAAGGACTGTTTTATACATCTAATGAGCTAGAAAAGCTTGGCTGGTTTATACGTATTAAAAATAACACTGCTAGACCAAAAAGCGTGCAGATTCTTTATGATCCGATGCAAGTTAATCAGGTTTACGTCATTGTCCCGAATTCAAATCAACCACCAGTTGCTTGTAATCTTAAAACGAAATCGAGAGCGTTTCATGGTAATTCATTTCTGCAAGTCGAAAAACGTATCGCGACAAAAAAAGAGACTAACGTTGTCAATCAAGCAATCGCACAAGAAGAGAAACGTAAGCTTGAAGAAAAAACTATCGCTATAAGTCAACGTGCAAAAAAGGAAAAGAAACGTTTAGATAAAAAGACAATTGCACAAACCAAGCGCGAAATTTCGAAAAACCGAGATTCAGCTCGAGAAGATGAGCGGAAAAATATTGTAATGGAATATTCTCCTGTGGAACAGCAGGATACCCATTTGGGTAATGAATATCAGGGATACACGGCAACTCAGGATGAGTTTGCTAATCCCGAACTAAACAAATTATTTAACTTAAACAACGACAAGGAAGTCGACGATGGAACAAATGGAATTGATGATGACTAGCA